>Ga0182014_10000095_pt1 | contig 93522 bp, 82 predicted proteins | sample 612S2DmetaG_FD_120489 | JGI IMG/M metagenome (GOLD analysis project Ga0182014, IMG submission 120489) | Permafrost microbial communities from Stordalen Mire, Sweden - 612S2D metaG | ecosystem: Environmental > Terrestrial > Soil > Wetlands > Permafrost | place: Sweden: Stordalen | collected... | reverse complement strand
GGCCGCCGGTTGCCCCGCTCGCTCCCGCGCCAAGGAGCGACCCAAGCAGGCTCATTCCGGCATTATTCGGCGCTGTCGTTTGCTGGTTGGTTTGGCCTGTCGTCGTGGTGCCGCCGGTTGGCGATAACGCGCTGAGAAGGGACGCGAGTGTGGCGTACTGGCCAAGCTGCCCGTTCTGGTTGGAATTATTGACGCCAACGGCGGTGTTGATGCCTTGCTGGCCGATCGCCTGCTCGGTGCCGCCGACCGTGCCGAGCGCGCCGGCCGCCGCGGTCGAAGCGCCCGCCTGCCCCGCGCCGATCGCGTTCTGTCCGGAGCCTGCGCTCAGGAGCGTCGCGAGGTCCGTGTTCTTCTGCGTCTGCGCCGAGTTATAGGCGCTGTTATAGGCGTTCGCCGTCGCGCCTGCGACATTCTGGCCGTACATTTGGCCGTTCAGCGCGGCCTGCACACCTTGCCCGGTGCCGCCATAAGCGCCGGCCATCGTCGCCGCGGCGGCGTTGCCTTGCTGCGTCTGCCCTTCGGCCGTCGCAAGATTTTGCAGCGTCGGCGCGAGCGTCGCGCTGACATAGGGGTCCATTAGCGACTGGACGGTTTCATTCGGGTTGATCGCGCCCGCGACGCTATTGACCGTGTTCGAGGCATTGACCGTGTTGGCGTTCGGCGCGCTCGCGGTCGCGCCAAGGACGTTCGCCGCTGTCGTCTGCGGCGCGGTGACGGCGGATGAAGTCGGGCCGGTGTATTGCTTATACGGATTCGCCGCCGCATACCCAGCCGCATTGCCGTAAAGGCTCTGACCGGCCTGCGCCACCCACGGCGCGAAGGCAGTCTGATCGGCGGTCTGGTTTTGCTGGGTCGAGGTCGAAGTCCCCGTCAAACACACTAGACTGCCCTCGAATGTTGCATCATGACCACGCGACCGGCCGACTGAAAGCCGAGTTTAACACCAACAATCTACAAATGTTCATGTTTTGTTCTGCTTGAAGACGCTTTTTCTCCGTCGATGAGCGGCGCTTCCGATGGCGCGTCGAGCAAAGTTGCGCCATGCGACTTTGGCTGCATGAGCCTGGCGACCTCGGCGCGAAGCAACACGATCTCATCCAGAGCCTTGGCGTGGTTCCACATGAGCGAGGCAATCTCGTCGGCCGCCGCGCGCGGGTCTTCGAGGCATTGCTCGTACAGCCATTGCTCGGTCGCTGGCTTCGTCGGTTCGATGTGCATCTATTTGCGGTCCTTTGGGTGCGTGAATAGAGCCACGACAGAATTCGCATGGCTCATGCCCGGCTTGCCCTCGCCGCCCTCGTCAGGCTTGACCGTTTTCTCGTTCCGCTCGCGATCAATGCGAATCCGGGTCAAAACGCCTTCATCCAGCTTCGCGGCGACGCTTATCGCTTCGCACATGATCCGGGTCAGAGACTCCGCCTGCGTTATTTCGGTCGGCTGAAAGCCATCGAGAAAGTCTGTGAGCTTCTCAGCCGTGCGTGTCCCTACATTCCGCAGCGCGCGAGCCACGTCCTCGAACGATGCGACGTCCGCATCATCAAGGGCGCTTATCACCCGCGCAGCAGGCGATGACCAACTATACCGTTTCTTCCAGCTGCGCACGGTGGCCGGTTTGACGTCGCCATAGCCCTCGCCAGCCAAGCGCGCGGCAATGGTTATCGACGAGGCGTTGCAGCCGGACTGCGACCATATCTCCTCGGCGCGCAGATGAGCTTGAATGAGTGCCATGGTGATTTTCACTGTGTTCGTTGCGAAATTGCGAATATCGCTGCACACAGAATACCATCATTGAGACCTACAACAATTTTTTTGAGAGCGAACTTCTGCGAGATTGACAATGCTGGCTTGAGGCTTCGGTTGCCGGACGCTGGGAGCGAACGCTTTGTTCAACGCTTTCTTGGCCGCCCGGCGCTCCGCCTTTTCATCCTCACGGCGCTGCCTCTCCGCCGCTGCCCGTGCACGCAGGTCATCCATCCTTTGAGGAAACTGCGACCATTCCAGCGCGGAACGGCGATCAATTTCATCGCTGCTCTGCTCCTGGAGCCACGCTAACCAGCGTTCGCATTGCCGCGCGCCGGCGGAGCCGGGGTTGTTGGCGATGAACCACCGCAGACGCGCCGCGAGCGCCTCGCCGATGATCTCGGATGGCGGCAGCATCGAAACACTCGGCAGGCTGTCGGGATAATGGCCAAACCGCTCCTTGAACGCCGGACCAACCCACGCCTCGTTGATCTCGAAGTTTTCGACCATCCAGAGCAGGCCGGAGTAAAATCGCTGCTCTTCTGTCATGCGATTGATGTCGGCGTCATGACCGCCGGCGCCAGACAGGCCAGCGTTCGCCGCTGCGTTCGCTCGTACGGCGCATAGGCTCACGACACTCGACGCCGCGGGCGACACGGCGGCGTGGTCAACGGTTTGCATCATCAGCTTACCTCCAAGTTGAGCATCAAAACCATGCCCTCTTTCGGAGAAATATTCAATCTAAACAATTGACTAGAAGCCTATTCCTTCAATTATTTACGGCTGGAATTGCCCTAAGCGAGTTGCGTCGGCGGCGATTAAATCGGCAAGCGATCCGGTGCGTTGTCGAGCGGCCGACGCAGGGGCCTCGTGGGCATCGCTGGTTGGCGCTGGCTGTTCTCCGGCGGAACGGCGCTTCCAGTGTCCGACTTTGCCGCCAGTGGTCTCGGCTATCAATCGGCAGCGGCTCCACGTTCATCAGCATGTCCTACGCGGCTTTGAGAGCGGCGATCTCTTGCGTCGGCCGCTTGATTGTCGCCTTGTCTTTCGACGCTTTGCCCGCTTTGCCCGCCTTGCGCGGCTTTGGCGGCGGCTGGTCGGGCTCGACGTGCTCAACGCCGATCGCCGCTGATCCTTCAGGCGTGATCGTGAATGCGTCGTCGGTATTGAGAGCTTCGATGCGGGTTTGGAGATCTGCAATCTCGGCCATCGCCTTGGCGAGCTCTATCTTAAGCCGCGTGTTCTCATCGACCTGGGCGCGTAGAGCGGGCCGGGCGCTCCCCGATTCCCACACAAGGACGGGCGCACACGCCTCGTCGTCGTCACGCAGCGCCCTTGCGAGTGTCTCTATTGGGCCTTCACTCAACTTTGGCGCTATCACCGCTCCAAAACGTGGCTTTGCGGCCAGTGTCTGCACCTGATGATTGGCGCTCCGGCTCGTGACAATGGGTGCAGCGTCATCGTCGTAGGGGATGTCGTGGGATCGTTGGTCGTGGTCAGGCGGGAGCTCACAATCGACCGTTGAGGCGGGGTCGGCGTCGCTAAGTCGGCCTCCCAGCGGGGTTCCGCGTTCCGAAAGCACGTCATCGGCAGGCCAACCGGCCATTCCGTCTTCCTCGATCGTCATCGGAAGTGCGCTGGCCTCGATTGCGCCGGCTTCGGCTGTCTGCAGGGAGGGCGATTCCGTCGGTTGTCGCAAGTCCATCGGGGGCCAGGGCTGGTAGAGCTCCGCTCTACGGGTGGGCGACGCACTTGCGACATGGGGCGGAACTTGCGTCACGGTGCGGGCGGCCTTCGCCTCCTCCTTACCGGCCGCCTCGTCGGCACCTCTGTTCCGCTCCCATGTTCGCCGGCAACAGCCGTCGTCCAACCAAGGCTGCTTCTGCGATAGGGCGTTCGCCAGATATTCATCTCGAGGAACGGCGCCGGCAGCTGCGCGCCGCTCTCGGGCGCTTTTGGCGTCTCTCTCGCGTCTTTGCTGCTCGACGCCAGCATCGTCCAAATCGAATGGCGCAATGTTCCGCGCGTCAACGTCTGGATCAAGCCGCTCGGATTGGGTGAGCTTGAGCCGCTTCCCGAGTTCCACCTTGCCGATTGGCTTCTTCCGCTTGATGACTTTGGCGAGAATTGCCTCTCCATCTGAGCGGCTGATTCTGATTCCGCATTTTCGTAGCTCATCGCCGAATGTGCCAGCGTCGAGGCCAGGCCAATTGGTAACCTGCTTCGGGCCTATCCTGACAGGCCCACGCTCGGCCGTATTTAGGACCGCCGCGATGCAGTATGCGAGCTCGACGTCATCGACGCTGACGACGCCGTTGGCGCGGCGATATGCGACTAGCCTGTGGATCTGCGAGAGGAAAAACAATGCAAGCCGGCGCGGTGGCAAACTGCGTTCCATGTCGGAAGTCGCGTACTCGCCGCCATCGGGACCCGCGTCATAAAGGCTGACGCGGCCCATCCACAGCGGCGACGAACGGTCCGTTCGCGCGTTGCCGGATTTCTGTGCCGGATTTGCAGTCTTGAGAGAGGGGCGGGCTTGTTCAGATGGCGCGAACGCGCTATGGTTATTCACTGGCTGCACCGAGTTTGGGTAGGGGTGGTCTGCTAGGCTGATCTGGTCAATCCGCCGAGCGCTTTCGTCAAGAAACTACACGTCGCTGAGCCCTGCCGTTGATCGCGGCAGGGCTTTTGCGTGATTGGGCATGTGATTACGCCCTCTCGATCTCGACCGCGGCGATGAGGCGTTCGTCTGAGAGTCGCTTCTTGGTGGGGCGTTTGGGAGTCATTTCGCGACCCCCGCGATGTAAGCGGCGGCGACGGGGCCGGAGATGACGCTTCGGCGGCCAACCTTGCGGATCACAATAAGACCGGCTTTCACGTCTGCATAGAATCCTGTGCGCGAACGATCGGCGAGCGCGCAGACCTCGTCGACGCTGAGATTTCCGGCAGCAAGCCGATCTTGGATCGTGATTGTCGGAGGTGTTGAGGCGGTAGTGCTATTCATTTCGTTTCATTCTCCGTCATGCGCCGGGTCTCCAGCGAATACGGAAATCATCTCACATTGGAAAACGTCAACAACTTTTAATCGGCGCGAAAACCACAAAAAATGCGGCCGGCCTCGGTCGGTGCTCGAACCAGTCATCGGAGCTTCCCGACAATTATTGAGAAGAGCATCTGTTGCGTTCGGGGACGCTTCCGAACGGGGCGTTCAGGGTCGCGAACACTTCCGAACGGTGCGTTCAGATCGCGCCGCGTGCCTTTAGACCGCAAACAGGAGATCGACTATGAGCGAGATCATTACGAAGATTTTTGAGGACAAGACGTTGCGGATCGAGGATCGGTCCGGCGTGCTTTGGTTCGTCGCGGATGATGTGACGAAGGGGCTTGAGATCAAGAACGGCCCGCACGCGGTGGCGTCTCTCGACCCTGACGAAAGGGGCACTATATGTTTAACAGATAGTGCCCTCGGAGGCCCGGAACGCAACATTATCAGCGAGGCTGGCTTCTATAAGCTCGTCGGCAAGAGCCGCAAGCCGGCCGCGAAAGCGTTCCAGCGTTGGGTCACGCATGAGGTTCTGCCATCGATCCGCAAGACAGGATCGTTCAATGCGGCGCCGGACTTCGATTCCCCTGATTTCCATATTCGGTACGTCGAGCATCTGCGGGGGAAGGTCGCCGAGCATGAATCTCGGCTGAAAATCGTCGAGCCCCGAGCCCGGCGCGCCGCGCGCTGCATTGCCGCGTCGGCCAGCTTTTGAAGGAAATGGCCGCGTCCGGCGAGCGCGAGACGCGCGGCGGCGACCGGGTAGCAAAGTCGCCCGGTGCTACTTTGGTCGATGCGCCGCAAACGCTTGCCGATCTTGGCATCAGCAAGACGCAATCGAGCCGCTGGCAGGGCCTCGCCAATTTGCCCGAAGATGAGTTCGAGGCGGCGTTGGAAGTCAGCAAGCGGCAGGCGATCGCGTCGGTCGAATTGAACAGCATCGAGCGCGCGGCGGACATCAAGAAGCGGGCGGAGAGCGCGAGCGACGACGTTGACGGCATCATCATTAATGATTCCGTTGGATGGCCAAGACAGGTGATCGCGCCTGTGGCGGGGTCGTAGACCCGAAATTTCAGCCGGAGGCAACGGGGTTGCCCAAGTTACCCCGCTTGAGACTTGCCGACCTTGGCATGAGCCGGGCACAATCGAGCCGGTGGCAAAAGCTGGCAGATCGATGATGAGTTCAAGGCGACCGTCGAGGCCAGCAATCCGCTGCGCTCTCACGCCGACCTCTTGAGAGGGGCAACATTTGTGTCGTCCACAATCCCGAGGGCAGGAAGGGCCGCTCGTATGGTCTCAGCGATGTAGGAGGGAGCCAGATGGGCGTAGTGCCTCTCTGTCATGCGGGTATCGCTGTGTCCCAGCTGGGCGGCGATGACGCCCATAGGAACGCCTTTCATGGCCAAGACGCTCGCATAGGTGTGACGCAGAATATGGAATGTCGCCGGCGGGTCCAGCTTCGCGATCGTCGAGGCATCATCGAGCGGGCGCTGCTGATGCGAGGCTCCCCACGCCGTTCCGTCAGCGCGCCGGAAAATCAGGTTCTGAGGCGGCCGGCCAATGGTGAGCGATGCGAATAGCGCGCGGCCCTCGTCGGCGAGTGCGACGTGGCGCGGCTTGCCGGCCTTGGATAGTCGAACCGAGATCATACCGGCCTCGGCATTGAAGTCGGCGGCACGGAGGCGCGTCAATTCTCCGTATCGGCAGCCGGTAACGAGGGCTCCGCGAACGAGATCGCGGAATGCAGCCTCGCAAGCATTCACCAGCCGAACGCATTCGGAGGTCGAGAGGTATCGGATCACCGCCGAATCTGCCTCCCTGAAAGGCTTGACCTTCCGCCACGGCTCGTCCGACGCGACCTTCCCCTCGTGGAAAGCATGGTTCAGAGCGGCTTTGAGTACCGTCAGGAGCCGATTTGCCGTCGATCGCCGGGCGCGGACGGCATCAGGGTCTTTGGCGTCGAAAGCCCTCGTGGCGCGCTCGTCGGCTGTCTTTGCGGTCCGAACGAGCTTGGGCGCCTTGGCGGTGGCCGAAAGCCAATCCCTGATCCGTTTCGAAGTTAGCTTGCCGCCCTCGATGGCCCCGAGCTCGGGCACGATCCGGGCGTCGGCCGCGTATTTATCTGCGCGAACGCCTTTCGATCCGCGGCCCTCGCGGGCGCTGAAGTAGTCGTCGAGCGCATCCTTGACCGTGTAATGGCCGGAGGTCGATGGTCCATGGCCGGCCAGCTCGCGGGCTTTTCCAGCGAAGAACTTGCGGGCCGCCTCCTGCGCCTCTGCGAACGAAAAGACGGTCAGTCCATCAGGATCGCGGGCGTCGTCGCTTGCGCCGAGGGCTTCATAGTGCTGGCGGCCCTCATCATCGCGAAGCCGGGCAACCCATGTCCCGCCCTTGGCGCCATTGCGATAGCCCAGCGCGCAGCCGGCGGAGATCACGGTCCAATAGGGCTCGCGGCGCGTCGCTAGTTTGGCCCTCGCGGACCGGCTGTCGATCTTGGGGTTTCGGACGTTGCGGGCCATCAAAAGCTCCGTACGGAAAACGTACGGAAATTATGTAGGCGAACTTCGATGAACGCACAAGGACGAAAACTCGTGATCTTACAGGGGAATGAGAGTCCGCTATAGTTCACCGAAGTTCAAGAAAAGGCCAGTTACCCCCCTTTCACGGCGAAAACAGGGGTTCGATTCCCCTTGGGCGCGCCAATAAAATCAATTTTTCTGCAATTTTCCAAGGGTGGCCGCGTCAGCGGCGTCGGCAATTGCGAATATCTTCTCGCTCGCAATTGACGGATAGGCCAAAACGGGTGTCCATCCGCCGGGGCTGCCCTATTGACCGGTCGCTTTATTGAGCGAACGATGCGCAACGTGGCGCGACACGCTAAACACAAGGAGGAGCAGTGATGCGGGTGCGTATCGCCGCCGCGCTATGCTGCTGTCCTTTGGCTCTCGCCACGGCCGGGGAGTATTGCGCCGACACGCATGTTCTGAAGCGCATGAAGGAGGTCGCCTGGCATGTCCATGCTGACAACGGCGATCTTGAAGCCGGCTCCGCCTGCGTCGTATCGGCTTCTCAGCTTTCCGATGCTGTTCAGCTCGCCGCAAATCGATCCGAGGCGCTAAAGTTCCTGACGAAGGCCGACGAAATAGAAAAGGCGCGATTGAATCCTCAAAGCCTTTTATACCTTCCATCGTTAGAACTAAGCTTGAATATATTTGAGGTAGGCGGACGCTGCATCGCCGATTTTGAAGCGACAGTCGATGTGTTCCTTGAAAATACGAGAATGGTTCAAACCGACGTATTAGTTTGGTGGCCGCGGTATGCAGTCTGGAAGAAAAATGGCTTTATCCAGTGCGCGCCAACTGACTTTGGCCGCTGCGTCAGCGACACGGTCGACGACACTTTAAAAAGTCTTATCGGAGACTGGACGGCGTCTCAGAAGCCGTAGTGACGCTTGACGATTTTCGTTCCGCAAACTTCGAGTGCGCCGCCTGATTGACATCTCCGGGCTGATCGCGCCGCGCCGCAGCGAGCTTGTCGACAATGATCGGGTAGGGGGATGCTTGTCTGACGCAGATTCGCAACGAGGCTGCGCAGCTTATGTCATGCGTCGCCTGTTGAAAACACTTTGTTCCGCTCGAAAACAATACTTCAGCAACAGACGTTCTTCAGGTGCAGGCCACGAGCGTGCTTGCCTTTTCTGACCGATGTCGCGATGATAATCGCGCTTTTTGGCTGCTGGAGCCGTGTCGCAAAATGGGCGGCTCTCACGAAAATCGGTGACCGGCGCCCTGCGTCTCGCGGCAGCCGCGCCGCTCAATATTGACGTGGCCACGTTCGCGCGTTGGCATTGATTAGGATTGGTCCTTCATGACGATCACGAAACGTGAGGGCGAGCTGCAGCGGCTGCGCATGGTTGGCGCCATGCGCACCGACGTTGGACGCGTCCGCTCGGCCAACGAGGACACAGTCATTTTCGTCGCCCCGGCGGAAGGAAGTCCTGAGGGGGAACTGGGTAGTCTCGCTCTCGTCGCGGATGGCATGGGCGGGCACGCAGCTGGCGAAGTCGCGAGCGCGATCGCCGCAGACGTCGTCAGGCGCGTTTTCTATTCAACCGACGTCGCTCCGCCAAAGGCGCTGAAGTCCGCATTCGAGATGGCCAATCAAGTCATTTTTGATCGCGCCGCGCTGGAGCCGGAACTCCACGGGATGGGGACGACTTGCACAGTGATAGCGATACGCGGCGATCGACTTTGGCTCGCGCATGTTGGCGACACGCGAGCCTATCTGATGCGCGATGGCGCGCTGACGCAGCTTTCCGACGATCAGACTTTACACGCGCAATTGGTCCGCGATGGCGTCATGACCGCGGCTGAAGCCGAGCGAAGCCCGGGCGGCAATATCATATTGCAGGCGCTTGGACCACGCCCGACGATCTCACCGACTATTTGGGCTGAGGGCAAGCCTTTGCGCCGAGGCGACAGTCTTGTACTGTGCTCGGACGGCCTCCACGACCTCGTCGATGATGACGACATAGAGAGGGTCGTTTCGGGGCGCGATCCTCAAGATGCTTGTTGCGAATTGATCGAACGCGCGCTTGCCGGCGGCGGTCACGACAACATTTCGGTCGGCGTGTTTCGCATAGTCGATTCAGAGCCCAAGGCAACTGACAATCTGGCGGCGACAAAGCCTATCTTGGTCGTGGATGCTGATGTCGACGCAAGCGACCGAGCGCGCCAGATCGTTGTTCCCCTGAAGGTCTGATCCATGAACGAGCAACGTATGATCGGGCATTACCGGATCGTCGAGTTGCTTGGCTCTGGCGCCATGGGCACAGTGCATGTCGCCGTCGATACATTCATCGAGCGGGCGGTCGCAATCAAATCGCTTCGCGCCGAATTGACGCGGGATCCGGATTTTGTCTCGCGGTTTCGCGCCGAGGCGGCGAGCCTTGCGCGTCTCAACCATCCCAACATCGCCACGCTTTATACGCCGCTGCTTGAAGGTTCCGATCTCTACATGGTGATGGAACTGGTGCGTGGCCGGTCGCTTGACGAAATTCTTCGCGAGCGGGGGAAGCCGATTGGCGTCAAGGAAAGTCTGGCGATCATCGCGCAAGCCGCAGACGGGCTCGCCTACGCGCACCAGGTTGGCGTCATCCATCGCGACATCAAACCCGCCAATCTGATGATTGCGAATGATGGTCGGGTCAAGATCATGGACTTTGGCATTGCTCGGGTGCGCGGCAGCGTGCGCCTCACCCGCGTTGGCACCGCGGTCGGCACCCCTCTCTACATGTCGCCTGAACAATGCAAAGGAGCCGAAGGGGACGAGCGCAGCGATGTATATTCCCTCGCCATCGTGCTCTACGAATTGTTATGTGGCGCGCCGCCGTTCGCCGCCGCCACAGAATATGATCTCATTCAGGCGCAAATCAAGGCCGAACCGCCACCGCTCATTCCCAGGGCGCCGGGTGTTACGCCAAAACTCGAAACCGCGATCATGACCGCTCTCGCCAAGCGGCCCGAACAGAGATTTCCCTCGGTGCGCGCGTTCAGCGACGCCATCGGCGCGACGGAATTACGTTTGGACGCAACATCGGTCGTCCGCAATGCAACGCATCTCGTCGAAGGACCGCAAGAGGCTGACGTCCCACAAAGGGTCTCCGGGCGGGCTCTTGCCTTGGCCAGTAGTCGCATCGGAACATTGATGCGTCGCCTCAAGGGCCTTCCGGCGGCGGCGGCCCTCACGATCGTCATCGTTGCAGGCGCCGCGCTTCTCTCGTCATTCTATTTTGGATTTGGACCATTTAAGGCCCCGGGCAAAGTGGGGAATTCGGCGACTGAGTCAGCTTCGACGAGCGAAATCGCTCCGTCTCATGAGTCCGCTCCGCCGCCGCGACCGCAAGGGGAATCCGCCGCGACAAGCAAGGCGGTGGCCATTCAGGAGCAGGAGGCGCCGGAAGCGCAGAAAGCGCCGACAGAACAGCCAGTTGATCGGATCGAACGGCCCACAACGGACGAAAGCCGCCAGACTCCTGCGAGCAACCAGACCAAAGCTACAAATCAGTCAGGGGAGACGGCAGGTTCGATGACGCCGCCGCCAACGCCAGCACCCGTCGGGCAACCTACGCCAGCGCCGGCAGCGCAGACCATAAACGACCTTCGGACCGCGCTTAAGGGAAACGCCAGCGGGAGGATCATCGCTGCGGACTTCGCCAATGTGAGCAATGAGGCGAGGCCGAAACTGTTGCCTTTGGCGAAAACGCTCGCTGCGAGCGGCGACAAGGAGGCGCAATTCGCGCTCGGAATGCTGCTGCTGGAGGCGCCAGATCATCCCGACATTGAGGGCGCCTTCGCGGCGCTTAACGACGCGGCGAACCAGAACTATCCGGATGCGCAGGTAAATCTCGCCCTGATTTACCAGCGCGGGTTGCTGAAAGCGGGACGGGACCTCGATCAGGCGGGCTATTTGTTCAGGCGGGCCGCCGAGAATGGCGATGCGAAAGCGGAGTTCTGGCTTGGCTGCTATTACCAGTACGGCTGGGGCGCCGTCACAAAGGACCGTCGCAAGGCGCTCGAACAATATAGTAAGGCAGTCGCCGGCAATTACAGCCTAGCGCAAGACGCGCTGGAGATCATGACGGGAGTCTCCAAAGCCGCCTCGCCCTGCTTTAAGTGACCTTCCCTAAAGCCAAAGAGAAACCTTGGCTCAATGAAAGCTGCCGCTGCCCGGCCCGCTGGAGGTATTGGTCCCGCCACCCGCTTTATGACGACCGCCGCCGTGGCTCCTGTGCGCGACGCTACTGCTCGCGTGTCGGTGATGCGTTGGTTGGGTCCGCTCATAATGCGAGTGACGGCGTCCGCCCCCGTGATGATAATGATGATTATAACCGCCGCCAAATACGCCTCGGAACACAGCCCCCGGGATGCTGAAGAGTTGCGCAGTCGCGGGAGCCGGCTCTGCGACGATGGCCAATGGCAGAGCGAGAATTGCGATGAGCAGAGCGCGTCCGGAAGTCCTGCGCGCTATTTTCGCCATCATTACTTTAGAGAGGTTGTCTGACAGTTTATACTCATTCATTGCAGCCGCCCGAACAAAATAGCCCAATGCAAAATACAAAAATTGTGTGACGCCGTGATCGCACTGCGCTCCGCGTAAGGCACGAATTTTAAATCTTTTCTTGCCTTGTTCGTGCGGCCTCACTGCGACTTCAGGAGCTCCCTTCCATATTTGATCGGAACGGCGGCCGAACTGACCGTCGATCCCTGGGTGGTGACGTAGGTGAAAAGGCCGACCACTTTGCCGACGGAATTGAACACGGGCCCGCCGCTATTGCCTGCTCCCGTCGAATTGATCGTGAGCTGGATTATGTTTCCCTGCGCGCCTTCCACAGTGACGCCGTTTTTCGAAGCGATCTTGTTGGAGACAAGCGCGACAATGCCCTCCGTGACGTAGGGCTGCGGCACAAGCTCCTGGTTCGTCTTCAGCACGCCATTCTCGATCGTATCCGAAAGAATATATGTGTCCGCCGCGACCGATGGAAAGCCCAGAACGATGGCTCGGTCGCCGGAAGCGACGTCGTCGTCTGTGGCGAGATCCACTTTCTGAAGCGGCTCCGGGCTGTCAATCTTGATTAGCGCCGCGTCGCTGTCGTTGGATGAACGCACCAAAGTAGCGCTGATCCCTAATCTATTGCCGGCGAATGTGACGTCCAGTGCCTCATTGCGGCCCTCGAAATTATGTTGCTCATTCTTGCTCGGATCGGGAATATTATTGTAGTCGCCGACGACGCGAAGTTTCTTGGCGTCGAAAATCAGGCCGCCCGACTCGGGCACCCATTGCTTCAAACTTCTGTAGGCGGGATCATCGAGATTGATGATGCTTACCTTGGGGTTTTTGTGTCCCGTGTCTTCGATCAACAGACCCTCCTTTTCGACGCAGCTGCAGTCGAAAAATGGCAGCCGCCACGCGGCGGCGAGGTGCTTGTTCGTGAGCAGGAACCCTTTGTCGCTGACGACAAAGGCGGTGCCGTTGATCTGGCGCCCGATCGACCTGTTGTGTCTGCCTTCATCGTCGAGCGTCAAATCAGGGACTATAGTGCCGCTCGCGAGCTTCACATACATCCCGTAGGTCTTGTTATCCTTGTCCGTGTAGGTCTTTTGAAAGATCGGCCTGCCGGTTGTCTGGTCGAAAAGGCGCCATTGCGCTGTGAGCTTTGCGGTCGCGGTGCCATATTGGCGAACGATATCCTGCGGGCTCATCCCGAGCCGTTGGTTGAGCGCGGCCGTCCGCTGCGCCTCGGCCTCCTGGCCTTGCTGTCTCACCCTTTCAGCTTGCCCTTGTACTTCGGCGAGCGATCTCTGTTGCGCCTGCTCGTTTTTGAGCTGCCGCCAATACAATCCGCCGCCGGCGAGAATGGCTACGGCCGCGAGGGCGCCGAACACGGAAAACCACGTTCTGTTGGCGGCGCCGCGCTCCTTGGCCAACTCGTGCAGGAGCGTTTCCTTGCCGATGCCGGTCTTTCCCGTTGATGAATTCGGCTCTTCCAGAATTACTTCGACGACCGACGTTCCGGGTGCCGCGCGCAGAGACGTACTGGTCGCGGCTTCGTCGGCGTTAATGATGCGCGTCGCCGCCGGCGTTGCGATGTCGATGATGCGCGTGCGTGGACCCGCGCCAGCAGGGCGGGGTTGTACGTCGAAAGCGAAGGTCGGGCCGCCTTTGCCGAGCGTCAAAGTATCGTCTGGGAGAAGCTCTGTTTTCTCACGGATCTGTTCGTTGTTGAGGAAGGTTCCATTGCTGCTGCCGAGGTCCTCGATCGTGAAGGTTGGATGCTCGCTTCCGGAAATGCCGATAGCGGCGTGAGTGCGGCTGACCACGTCATCGCGCGCGGAGTCGTAGACAATCTCGCAAGAGGGGTCGCGACCTATGCGCAACTCGTTGCGCCCTTTTAGGGAGAATTCTTCTATCTGGTTCGCCTTGGAGCCCGAAATGTGACGAATGACAATTTTATGTATGCCGTTGACGCTCATTCCAAAACCCTTCAGCTCATTTCTGACGTCAACCTCCGCCAGAAAGGTCCGTTCGCCAAGCCCCAAACAGTCCAAAGACTTGCCTCAAACATAGTCTAGCTTTATTGTTGTGCGCAAGGCGCGGAACGTGGCTTGGCCGCTGCAGTAATTCTCGCGGTGAAGGAGGCGGCTCCACCCTGACGGCGGCGTTTTCGGACAGATCCCTTGGGCGAAATCGTCACCCGGCGGTCTTCTTCAGACCGTGCGTCGCGTCCGGGAACAACAGCTTCTTGATTGCGCCATGGCACATAGTGTTTTCTTAAGTTATTCGCAAAAGGACAGGCGTACGGCCGACGCTGTATTAAAGGCGCTGGAAGCGAATGGCGTGCGGGTCTGGATGGCGCCGCGTGATATCCCCGCTGGCGCGAGCTGGCCGGAATCGATTCCCGTTGCGATTGACGCCGCGCGCGTCATGATCCTGATCTTTTCCGAGAGCGCCAATTCCTCCCAGCATGTGGCTCGTGAAATCGATATTGCCTGTGACAGAAGGCTGACCATCATCCCGGTTCGCGTTGAAAATGTCGCGCTCGGCGGAGCATTACGATTCTTCCTTGGTACGTCTCATTGGTTCGACGCCTTTCCTGGGCCTTTGGACTCGCACCTCCCGAGGCTCGTCGCGACCGTACGCAAATCATTGGGCGCGCCAGCGCCCCCAGGACCACCGACCAAAACACCTCAAAAAAAGCCCGCTGCGGCGCAGCAAATCCCCACCACGCTGGCGCCGGCGGCGGGGCATCCGCAGTTTTTCGCAGGCGCAGCGGCAGTTGCGGCGTCGACGGGGAATAAGTTGCCGCTTCTGCTGGCAGGTATCGGAGCGCTCCTGGTGTCGGCCGCAGTTGGGACGTTCGTCTATTCAGGTCACGAAGGCGCCGCCCCCACGCCCGTTCTGGGACCCGATGCCACTCCGGTTGAAACGGATTGCAGGAAGCTGACGCCTCCATGTTCGGACCCGGCTGATGCGGAACTCCCTCTGTTGCCCGGTGCGAGTGAAATCACAGGCTTCGCCAATGTTCTGAGCGCCAGCGCGCTCACGATAAAGGACAAGCGGATCGAACTCGCCAATGTGGCGCCGGCGCCGCCGAGCTCGGCGAAAAAACTGCAGGACTGGATCGAAGTGTTCGGCTATTCGGTTCGTTGCCGGCCCGCGCCGCATGCGAGCGGAAAATATTTCTGCGATGTAGGCCCGACGCATATTGACCTCACGACCCAAGTGCTGCGCCAAGGCTGGGCCAAGCCGATCTCGGGCGCGCCGGTGGAAACGCCCCCATACTGAAGCCGAATTCTGCTGCGCTCCGGCGGGGCTGAGCTTCTCCACCATTGCCTGCAGCGGGCGAGCGCCCCGGCGTTCGCTAGACGGATCATGGCGACTTCAAGCCTTCCGACTGCGCTACGCTGCCGCGACGTCGGCTTCGTTCACCTGCAGTTTTGCGGCGCGGCGGCCGATATCGTCGAGAAGCGGCATTGCGTTGGGGTCGTCGAAGCGTCTTAATCGCGCCAAGTCGCGCTGCGAGACGGCGACGCCAAGAGCATCCCGAAGCCAATCGGTCTCGAGCTTCACGTCATAGCGCAGGAAGCGAAAAAGCGAGCCGAATGGCGGCTCGACCTTCGCAAGATCGCCGATTTCCGAATTGATCGGCCAGTTCGGTCCACCCTTGCCGAGCCAGGACATCAGCGTCAGCGTAAGCTGCTGGTTGTCGGAGATCTGCTGCACGAGAGAACGAAGAGCAATTGAAACCGAACTCGATCGCCGCAACTCTTCGGCGGAGCAACGCTCTCGATACGAGCCGGTGCCGATAGAAACGATCGTCAGTCTATCGGCGCCGAGGGGCCATCCGATATTGTAGCCTGGAAGCGTGGCGGCCAGGAACAGGGCGAGGGAGGGGTCATTGTGCGGCGTCAGTCCGCCGTCGACGAACAGAGCGGGCGCTGCGCCTTCGACGATCTGAATGAGCTGAGGGTCGAAGTAATGTGGGGCGGCCGTGCTGGCGCGTACGACATTGGCGAGCGAATAGCTCCGGTTGCCGACAAAGGACAGGTCGGACGGGGTCTCCCAAAACGCGGCTCTGGGATTATTCGTCAAAATCCATGAACTGCTTGCGTCGATTCTTTTGAGCATGACGCCGAGCCCGGTCTGCAGGTCCGGCGAATCCAGCGTGCGGGCGCCGACGACGGATACGATCTCGCGGCGCAACGCCTCGGCGTTGAAAACAGACTGCCAGCCGGGCAGCCGGAAACGCGGCTTGCGAAAAATCAGCGGTCCGAGCCGGAGGTAGAAACTGCGGATGTCGGCCGCCGAATAGCCAAGCGCGAGCGCGGTCGCAAGGATTGCGCCTGTCGACGTGCCGCCGATGAGATCGAAATGATCGCATAAACGCACCGGCCGGCCGGCGTTTTCGGTCAGGATGGCTTCCAACCGTTCAAGAAAAGCGAGGGCGAGGACGCCGCGAACGCCTCCGCCATCGATTGACAGGATCCGTTTGCGGCCCGGCGCGAAAAAGTGCCGGTCCCGAGCGAGCTCCGCCGTGTCCGCGCTACCCGTCTGCGTCATGGGACTCTTGCCTTCCGGCGCTTACAAGACTTCTACTACGCCATGCCAGCTGGAGACATCATTGCGCATTATCTCCGCCGCGCGCAAGCCGGCGGCGCGGGCTGTCTCCGCGGTCGCCGGAGCGCTCGCCAACACGCGTGCGAGGCGCTTCAGATCCGCCGCGATTTCGGCTGAGCGCGCCGCCTGGCGGACGACGTCGAGATCGCGGCGCACACCGTTCAGCTTCGCGAAAAGCGCTGGCGCGGCAATGAATACGAGGCTGATGGCGGAAGCGAATGGGACAGAAATAATGTTGAAATGAGCGAGAGGGAGAACGGCCAGCGCTGTAGCGAGCGCCGCAGAGGCGCACAGCGCGATCACGGCGGCGCGGCGAATGCGTCGGTCCAACCGGCGGAACCGACGAAACGCATCGCGGTGGTAGGCGATCTGCTCGTTGATCTCGACGTCGATGAGATGCGCGATGATGGCTGGCGCGGCTGCCTCTGAGAGCGCGTCGAACGGCGTCGCCATGCGGGTCGCGCGACGGCTAAACCACTCGACCCAGTCTACCTCGACATTCCGGGGCAGCGCCACGCCGCATAAAGCGAGGAAGCGCTCGATGCGCAGATTTTCTGCGAGGCGCCGGTATTCGATCCACTTGGCGCGCCACTGATTGCGCGCCGCGTGACGCTCGTCAAAGAAAATCAGGACGACGATCGACGCCTGTATCGGAATCGTCACGACCGATAGCGAAGGGAAAAGCGTTCCGAGCAAGCCTGAACTGATGCTCGCCAGCAGGAGCAGGAATGAATGCGCCACGAGCAAACTGCGCCAGCGCTTGCCAAAGCCGATCGCAAGCGCGTCGGCCCGCGCGTGCGCGGCGCGCAGCGCCTCAACCGTGCCGAACGCGCCCGGTCGCGCCAGCCTCGCGACGGCTCGCGCGCGCTCCCAGGAATTATCCAGCGCGCCTGCGGCGTCGGCGCGTTGGCCAATCAGCCACAGCAGCATGTCGTATCCATGCCGTTCGACGTTCGCATCCGAATCTTCAGCCAGATAATCGACGAGTCCGAGCGCCTCATGCCTCCCACGCGGCGGCGCCAGCGCGGCGGCGGCGATCGCTTCAGGAGTCGCGCCCGACAGCTCCTCATCATTGCGGCGCGCTGTGGCTGCGAGCGGGTCCGAGCGACCCTTGTCAAGCCAAAAAACCGGGTCCGCCGTGGCCGGAACGATCAGTGTGGGAAGCAGACCAGCGCGCGATAAGTCCTCAGATGATTCCACGATTGCAAGATCGCATTGCGCCAGAAGCAGATCCGCCGGACCGTCAATAATCCAGAGCGTGCAACCGGTTGCTTCCGCCGCCTTGACCAGCGCTTCCGGCGGCGTTTGCGCGGCCGGACAAATAATCCGCGCCCCCGCCGGACTTCCAAAGATCCGCGGCCACGTTTCGCGCGCGTGCGACGCAGCGGCGACCAGGAGACGGAGGGCGGCCGTGACGCGCGCGGTCTCCGGCGTGGACGCACCGCAGAGCCAGAGCGCGCATATTTCCGCCAGGACGCGGGGCTCTCCACGCATTAACGATTGCGGCCTTTCCGAATTGGCGACTCGCCGCTCGCCAGCAGATGAAAATTGACTGGCTCTGTCAACGCCTCTTCGCCGCCTATTCCGAATTTGCGGCTTGCGATGCCGTGGGGAGGCCGGCGCTTTTCAAACGCCCGCTGGCGGCGCCACGGGATTTTTGGGGCCGCTTGACGGGCCGTTTTCCAAATGCAAACTCCATCCGCTGGATTGCATTGCGTTGGCGCCAGCCAAAGTTCCGGGGGCAAGAATGCGCAAGCCGCCTCGTTGCATTGCAGGAGTCCTGGCGGGATTCCTTGCCGTTTTCATGTCGGGTTGCGCCTACTACGATCACTTCGACAATCGCGTCGGCACTTATGACGTCGTCGCCGCGCAGTCCCGCGACGCCATGATCTTGACGAACGTCATACGCGCAAGCCATGCCGAGCCCTTGAGCTTTGTCCAGCTCGGCCAGATCAATGGGTCGGGCGCGGCGGGCGCGACAGTAGGACTTCCCCCTTTGGTCCTTGGCCAGCACGTCGCCGCCGCCACCAGCGCCCTCACGCATGCGGTGCAGAACGAAACTATTTTCGGCGCGAATGCGGCCGGGGGCTCCGGCTTCGTCGGCAATCAGGCCAATGTAACAGGTTCAACAAATTTCACGGTGTCGCCCTCGGAGAGCAAGGATTTTTATCAAGGCCTGTTGCATGAAGTTGACCCACTTATTCTGCAGCTTTTCATTCAACAGGGCGTTTCGCGGGAGATATTGTTCTATCTGTTCACCGACAGGCTGATCGTGGATCGCGACGGGCATAAAACCGAATTGCGCAATGATCCTCTTGATGCCGAAACTTTCGCGAAGTTCCAGCATTTCGTGCGGCTTGCGATCGACTACGGGCTATCGAGCGAACCCGTGCCGGGCAAAGCCGTTGATCGGGAAGCAGGCGGCATTGCGCTATCGGGTCCTCGTAAATTCATGGAACCGAAAAAATACCAGCTCTGCTTCAACCGGTTGTATTGGTCGCCGGCCGCGCCGCCAGCCTCCAATTCGCCGATCTGCGGCAGCTCGATCGTCGCTCCGGAAGAACACACTGTGAGTTACGTGGGCCGCGAAGGCGAATCCGTGAAACTGCAGATCTTGCCACGCTCAGCTTTCGCTATTTTCCAGTATCTTGGACGCATAGTTGCGGCTGGCGAGCAAGGACGAATCAAACTGGCGAGCCGCGAGGCGATCGATTTTGGGCCCCTTCGCGACGACTTCCTGTTCGCCGTCACCGATGGATCGTCCGGTCCATGCTATCTGGCCGTGAACTATGAGGGGATGAACTATTGCGTGCCGGCGGAAGGCGCGACGAACACCAAGCGCATTCTCGGTTTGCTGGTGCAATTGATTGCTCTTAATACCTCCATTGAGGACGTTCCGGTGACGCCCACGGTCCGCGTTGTCCAATAAGCCGAGCCGCTCTGGCCGCGATGCGCTGGGCCCTCGCTTACTGATCGGAAGAGGTTTCCAATTGCGTTCATTCCGCTTCGCGATCCCGTGTCCGTGTCCGGCGTTAGCGCGCTGGGCAGGTCTGATCTCCGATCGCGGGCGCTGCGCGAAAATGGCGATCCGGGTTGCGTTGCTGTCCTGCCTGCCTCTTCTTCCCGCCTCCGTCCGCGCCGAGCCGATGAAGTTCTGGTTGATTTCCGCCGGCGGCGCTCTCTGCTCAGGTCATTGCGGCCCGGTGATCGCAGCTGATGGTGAGATCACGGATGCGACGCCCTCTGATTTTCGAGCCATTCTGCGAGCCAACGCGGCTGCCCGCGGGGGCCATGTCGTCGTCTTCCTTGACTCGCCGGGCGGAAAAATCGTCGGCGGGATCGAACTCGGCAAGTTGTTCCGAAAGGCCGGCGTCACCGCCTCCGTTGCGCGGATCGTCGCGACAGGGGAAGGATCCGCGGCCGAGACTAGCGGCGGAATTTGCTTTTCAGCGTGCGTCTATGCGCTGATGGGGGCAAAGACGCGCATCGCGCCGCAGGGCAGTCAAATCGGCATTCACCGCATGTTCGCCTACGACGGCGCTGGGCGGCGCTACGACAATGGCGCGATGGCGGTTGTGCTGCGACGCTACAGCACTATGATGGGCGTCAGCCCCGAGTTGATCGCCGCGACGGAACAAGGCGCATCTGACGCCATCCGCATCCTTACGCCGGAGGAACTCACGAGATGGCGCCTCGCCTCGCCGCGATCCTGAACGGTGGCGACCTGTGACGCCGCTGTCCGGCGTCACAGCGCAAAAAGCTCGCGGCAATCGCTAGTCGGAGACGTTGCCCGGGCCCTCTGGATTGGAAAAGCCTGCGCCCAGAGTCTCGCGGCCGCGCGTGCCTGAGCGATCGAAGTCAGCGCTGTCGTCCGCAGACGGCGCGATCGCCTGTGAAGGATTCTGGTAGAGGCCGTAGTACTGGTTTGCGCTGGCGGGTTGACCCGCGTGCAGAGACTCCGTCGCGGCGACCGCGCCGGAGACGACAAGCGCTGAGCCGATCAGGGCGACGCTGAGAATCCTCATAGTTAATCTCCTTCTGGTTGTTGCGGCGATCCGCGCCGCCGGTGACGCCGCGGCGTTGCGACGTTGCTGTGAAGGAGACTCTAGGAGCCCCGGGCTTATTCCCGGGTGACGAAAGCGTGAAGCGCTCAACACTCGCTGAATGCCCAAGACGCCCAACCTACAATGTCGAATGCGACCTCTTTCGCAGCCGGCCTTCGTTCTCTGCGGATTCCGGTCCAGGCCGCTCGTCTAAGCCTCGGGTAAAAATAGCTGCCGGCGGCGCGTGAAAAAAAGCATGTCCGCGGGGGAATAAATCGACCGGGGCGCGAGTCTCGTCTTCGTGGCGCCGGTGGGGCGCATAGGGAGAGATACATGGCAATTGACGAAAGCGGCGTCGATCGGCGCGGCGCACTCCAATGCATGCTGTGGGCTGGCGCCGGCGTCCTCTGGACGGTGTCCGGCGGCGTGCCGACGTCCAGTCTGCTCGGATCGGCGCAAGCTGCGACCGGCGGCTTCAACTTCCTGCAGATTTCCGACAGCCACGTCGGCTTCAGCAAGCCCGTCAACCCCGATGCGCTGGGCACGCTCAAGCAAGCGATCGGCAAGGTCGTCGCTCTGCCTGTCAAGCCCGCATTCATGATCCACACCGGCGACATCACCCATAGTGCAAAGCCTGTTGAGTTCGATAACGCCAGTCAGGTTATCGGGAGCGCGGGGCTCGACGTCCACTATGCTCCTGGCGAGCACGACATCGTCGATGAAGCCACCGCCAAGGCCTATCTCGAACGCTATGGGAAGAACACCAAGGGCAGCGGCTGGTACAGCTTCGACCAGAACGGCGTGCACTTTATCAGCCTCGTGAACGTCATCGACCTGAAGGCGGCGGGACTGGGGTTTCTAGGCAATGATCAGATCGAGTGGCTTGAGGACGACGTCAAGGCGCTCTCGGACTCTACGCCGATCGTTGTCTTCGCACATATCCCACTGTGGTCGGTCTATCCGAACTGGGGTTGGGGAACTGACGACGGGGCGATTGCGCTCGGCTATCTGAAGCGGTTTGGATCGGTGACTGTCCTCAATGGCCACATCCACCAGCTGATGCAGAAAGTCGAAGGCAAGGTCACCTTTCACACCGCGCGCTCGACGGCGTTTCCGCAGCCGGCTCCCGGCGTCGGGCCCTCGCCGGGGCCGATGCCGGTGCCAGCCGACAAGCTGCGCACGGTGCTTGGTATTACCGAGGTCACTTTCAAACAGGGCGAGGCGGCGCTCGCCATTACCGATACGGCGCTCGCGGGTTAGCGTGAAGGACACATAAATGATGGTGCGTATCGCAAAATTGACCGCCATCGGCATGATGGCGGCGACGTTGTGCAGTGGGGCCGCGCGCGCCGCTGGCGACGTCGCCCATGGAGAAGAGCTGTACCAGGCATGTCAGGACTGTCATTCGTTGGATACCAATGACGTCGGTCCCAAACACAGGGGTGTTTTTGGTCGGAAGGCGGGCTCGGTCGCCGACTATAGCTATTCACCAGGATTGAAAAATTCCAACATTGTCTGGACCGAGGCCAATCTTGATCGGTGGCTGGCGGATCCCCAAAAATTCGTGCCAGGCGCAAAAATGTTCTTCCATCTTGAGAACCCGCAAGATCGCGCCGACGTCATCGAATACTTGAAGGAGCGAGTGAAATGAGGTGGGACGGCTTCTCTGGCGGAGCTCGCGCCAGCTTCGCTGGCCTGGGGTTGGCGTTGTTGCTTTGTCTCGTGCAGGCGTCCGCAGTCCTCGCCGCCGACGCCAAGATAGCGATCGATAATTTCGCCTTTATGCCATCGATGTTGACAATCAAGGCAGGAACGACGGTGGTTTTCAAAAATCACGACGACATTCGCCATCTTGTCGTCGACGCCGGCGGCAAATTCCACTCGAAGGCGCTCGAAACAAATGATAGTTTCAGCATCGCATTTGACAAGCCCAGCGAGATTGCTTATTTCTGCGGCCTTCACCCGCATATGACAGGCAAGATCATAGTCGCGCCATGAGCCTTGGGGGCGCCGTGACGAGTCAGTCGACGCAAAGGCGTTTCGCCGAGGTGGTGTTGCCCCACCTCGACGATGCCTATGGGCTGGCCCGATGGCTTACCGGAAATCGAAGCGACGCCGAGGACGTTGTGCAGGACGCTTGCCTGCGGGCGTTGGGAGCGCTCGATTCGTCTTCGATCGAGAGGCCCCGCGCGTGGGTGCTTTCGATCGTCCGCAACACGGCCTTCACCTGGCTGGCCAGGAACCGACCCAAGACCGTTCTGCTAACCGATGACGCACAGCTCATCGAGGCCGCCGCCGCAAAGGAGCCGGGCGCGCCGAACCAAGAAGAAGCGCTGATTGCCGCAGCTGATCAGAGCGCGCTTGAATCAGCGATCGCGGCGCTGCCGCATCTTTTCAGGGAAGTCATCGTGATGCGCGACATCAATGGTTTGAGCTATCGTGAAATCGCCGCGGCGGTCGACGCGCCGATCGGAACGGTGATGTCGCGGCTCGCGCGCGCGCGCGCGCTCCTGATCGACAAGCTCGGGAGCCGAACGTGACGTTGCGCGACGATCAGACCCTTTTGCTGCACGCCGCTCTCGATGGCGAACTCGACGCCTCCGGCATGATGGAGATCGAGGCGCGGCTCGCGGCCGATCCTGCGCTCGCCGCCGAATATGCGCGGCTCGGCGCCTTGCGCGCGGCCATCAGGGCGCGCATTCCGCGCGAGGCGGCGCCCGACTCATTGCGGGCGCGCGTCCTTTCCATGACGCAGAGCGCTGATCCTGGGCGGACTTCGGCGGCTGATCCCTGGAGCGCCCGCATCCACTCCGGGATTCTTTCGGTGACGCAATGGGTGAAGCAGACGCTGGCGACAGCGCCGCGCCTCGGGCTGCTCGAGTCGCCCTATCGTTCGCTCGCCGCGTCGCTGATGCTTGGGATCGCGCTTGGCGCTGGAGCGTCCGGGCTGTTTCGCACGCCGACCGCCGGCGATGACATGGAGCGGGCGATCGTCGCCGGCTATGTCAGGGGGCGTCTCTCCGGCCAGCCCGTTGATGTGGCGACATCGGATCGACACACGGTCAAGCCTTGGCTGGCGGGCAAGATTGCAACCCCGACCACTGTCGTCGATCTTGCAAAGGATGGATTTCCCCTGGTGGGCGGACGCATCGACGTGATTGGAATGACGCCCGTTGCGACGCTCATCTATCAGCGCCGAGAGCACCAGATTGCTCTTACGGAAATGCGCGCCTCCGGCGACGCCTCAGGCGCCATGCGCCGCGAAATGCGGGATGGCTTTTCCTTGTTGAGCTGGAGCCATCAGGGGCGTCGCTTCATGGCCGTGTCCGATATGCCGCCATCGGAACTTGACGCTTTCCATGAAGCCTTTAGCCGCGCCGCCGCCGCCGAGCACGAAGAAGCGCCAAAGATTTGAGACGGAACCGAACCGTCCCGACGGCGTTGGGCGCGTCAGGTCGATGCACTGCGATTGGCTCAGGAGCCTTTGAGCATGAGGCCGACGACGAGGCCGATCAATGCACCGGCGGACATGACGGTGGCGTAGCAGAGAAGACCCGCGGCGCGCTTCGCCCAAATCCGGCCGTCCGTTCCGACGGTTGGCGCATCCGTAAGGTAGGGATGGATAATAGCGAAGGGACAGGAGAGCCCCTTGGCTTCGGCTTTGATCGCCGCGGCGGCTTGTCCGGCGCTTATGTCGAGATACCAGCGCGCGCTCTCATCCATGCGTTCGTCGGCGAGGCGCCGCAGAGCTCCAGCCATGACGGCTTCCGCTGTGGCGGCCGCTTCGAACTCAAAGATCACCGGCGTTCTGTCATGGTCGGCGTCTTCCGGGCCGTTGTCGCGTTTGATTGCGACCGCGCCGTCTCGGCGGACGGAGACGGAAATCATCGAGAGCTGGCTCCTGCGGCGCCTGCGCGCGAACAGGCCTGCGAGCCTTTTTGATCCAGACGAGATCTTTGGCCGAACGGGAGGGCTGTTCTTGTCGGAGCTGGAGAGCCGATAAACCAACGACATTTAACCCTCCAACTTGCCGTTAAGCGCTTCGCGACGCTTGTAGGCGCACAAAGTCTGCGAGATCTTTTGGATTGGCGCGCAGCCGGGAACTCAAAAATTCAAGTAAATCGCTCGGCTTTGGTGATGAATTCGGAGCGTCCGCCAAACAGCGCCGGCTCGCGGATTATGGAAAAATCATTGCGAATATCGTCAACCGTTTCCCGCCTCTGCGAATGACCCAAACGAGCGCGTCGCCTGCGACGGATTCGGCCCAAAAGGTCCCATTTTCGCGATCGACCGACGTTTTGCCTGGCAGAACCTGTCATGCAGAGGCGCGAGGCGGAAACGTGCGCATCGGCAAAATTCACCAGCCGCGCGCGTCAGGCGGTGTGGCTCCGCACATTCCAGCTCAGAGCGCGGGCGAATGGTCGCGGAACTGACGCGGGCCCGGAGTTCGCAGTTGTGCTTTGCCGACAAATGCGCATGCTGGCGCCCGTCGAATAAAGGAGTGACATGAAAATGCGCCAGCAAAACACGGCGTCGAAGTTGGCGGTCATGATAGGGCTGGCGCTTGCGTTCGCCGCGCCATCGGGGGCGTCGGCGCAGTCGTCCGCCAGCAACCGGCACGGGAAAATCAGCTACGCCGCGCCTCCGGAGGGCGCCGACGGGGGATCCGGTTACGTCGACCTATCGCAGGATGGCCAGAGCGGCGCGGGATTTTATGCGTTGCCGCAGCCTTATCGGAACCAGGCGAAGCGCGAGCGGGCTGTGCAATACCGGAACGAGCGGAACGCTTTGGGCGTCGCCATCGCCAGCGAGGCGATCGGCTATGATTATAATTATGACGAGGGCTACAACCTTGGCAACAGCCATGGCGTATTTAGCCCGGTCGATGGCGTTGGCACGCCTTTTTTCGCGGGATATTACAACTGACAGCGCGAGCGCGCGGTTTCACAGTTTGAAAGCAAGAACCGGAGCGCTGCGCAGGCTGGCGCATGGCAAGATCCGGTTTAGCAGTCAGATCGTGAAAGGAACGGGCGATGGATGCGAGCTTCGGGCGAACCGCACGCATCGCCGAGACGGCCGGGCAAGACCCCCGCTGGGCCCTTGTTGCGGCCCGCGATCGCGCCGCCGATGGCGCGTTCTTTTATTCGGTCGAAACGACCGGCGTTTATTGTAGGCCCTCCTGCGCGGCGCGGCGCCCAAATCCCGCCAATGTCCGCTTTCATGGCTCCGCGGCCGAAGCCGAGGCGGCGGGATTTCGCCCGTGCAAGCGCTGCAGGCCCGACGGCGCGCCTCTGTCTGAGCGCTACGCCGCAATGGCCGCCGCCGCCTGCCGCCTGATCGAGGCCGCCGCTGAACCGCCGACGCTGGCCGACCTGGCGAAGAGCGCCGGCCTTAGCGTCCATCACTTCCATCGCATCTTCAGGGCGGTTACCGGGGTGACGCCCAAGGACTACGCCGCGGCGCACCGCATCCGCCGGGTTCGGGATCGCTTATCAACGAGCGGCAGCGTGACCGAAGCTATCTATGACGCCGGCTTCAATTCGAGCAGCCGCTTTTACGAGAGGTCGGACGCAATGTTAGGCATGACCCCGACAGATTTTCGCGCCGGCGGCGCCAATGCCGAAATCCGCTTCGCGGTCGGCGAATGTTCGCTCGGCGCGATCCTCGTCGCCAGAACCGACAAGGGCGTCTGCGCCATCTTTCTGGGGGATGATCGCGAGGCGCTCACGAAAGAATTGCAGGATCATTTCCGCAACGCCCGGCTCATTGGCGCCGACCGTGATTTCGAGGCGCTGGTCGCAAAAGTGGTGGGCTTCGTCGAGGCGCCAAAACTCGGCCTCGATCTGCCGCTCGACGTGCGCGGCACGGCGTTCCAGCAACGGGTCTGGCGCGCGCTGCAGGCGATCCCCGCCGGCGTGACGGCGAGCTATACCGAAATCGCCCGCGCGATCGGCGCGCCGAAGGCCGTGCGCGCTGTGGCTGGCGCCTGCGCCGCCAATCCGATCGCCCTCGCGATCCCCTGCCACCGCGTCATCAGGAGCGATGGAGCGCTCTCCGGCTATCGCGGGGGCGTCGCGCGTAAGCGCGTCCTGCTCGATCGTGAAAAAGGCTGACAGCGGCGTTCAGCGCAAGCGTTCGACCTTGATCGAAGAAACCATGCGCGCGGCGCGGGCGAGGCGCAGATCGCCTTCGATGACAATTTGGAACGGGCCTTTCTCGGCGTCGAGCGGCGCGCCGTCCATGCGGTCGGCGAGAATGACCCGCTCCGCCCGCGTCGCCGCGTCAGTCCCGGCGAGATCGAGCGCCACCTTATAGCCGTCCCGCGCCTCGACGAGGACGACGTCGGCGAGCTCGGCGCCATGGATCGCCTTGCCGCGCGGAACGCCGACCTTGGCGAGAACGTCGCCGAGAAGGGCGCCCTCGAAGGCGTGGACGACGCCATGCTGCTCCATGCTCACCCTCACGCGGGGCAGGGCGTCCAGCTCTCCGACCGTGATAGAGGCCTGCTGGCCGTCTAGCCCGGTCAGGCTCACGTTCGGCGATGCTTCTTCGGCGGCGAGGCCGCTCGCGAGCAACAGCAGCGCAGGCGACAGAAACAGCAATCTCATAGGTCTCTCCAACCGTGTCCGAGGCGATCTTTCATAGCGGATCAAGGCGGCAGGCTCCATCTCGGGCGAAGCCAGGGCGGCCTCGGCGCGCCCTTGTCACGCACTGGCGCCCATGAGAAGCTTGCTGGCTTCAGGGCTTCGCTTCGAGGAGGGATCGATGAAGCATCATGAACCCTATCTGCCGGCGCGGGCGCTCGGCATTGATGAGTGGGAGAGGGACGAACTGATCGCGCTCGCCTCAAAGCTCCGCAACGAGTCAATCGAGCTCGATATGATGCGGGCGGCCTCAGAATGCGGTTCGGTCTGCTGCATCGGAGGCCATATGGCGCTGGCGCATGGGATTTACGTTCGCGGCGCGCGCCGCTATGTGCAAAATCAGGCCCAGACCAACGGCCCGATGGCGGCTCTTTTCTTCCCAGATCTGACGGTCAATTACGGCCATGCCGGCTGGCGCGCCTGCGCCGCCGAGGCCGCCCAGGCGATCGTCAACTTCCTGACCACAGGGGCTCCCGATTGGGATGGGGTCATGCGCAAAAAAGAACCCGCCGCCGAGCTCGTCGCAATGGCGTTTGCGGATTAGCCTTCACGGTTCGCGGGCGCGTCGCGATCGAGCCAGTCGAGAAACGCTGCATTAACGGACGCCGGCGCGATCTCCGCGATGCAATTGACATAGCCGACGACCCTGGCGATCGCCCCTTCGACCGCTTCGCGGCGGCCAGCCTGCGTTTTGACGAGCAGGACGATTTCCGGCTCTTCCTTGATCTCGTCGGCCCAGCGGTAGGCGCAGGTGATCGGAAACCAGTTGCAGCAGACCGCGATGCGCCGCTCCAGCAAATCGCGCGCGATGAGACGCGCTTCATCCACATTGTTGAGCGTGACGTAGAAAATCTTCATCGGCTCGCTTCGACGTCGCGGATCGAAGGAAGCGCCCGAAGCCTGAGCTTCGGGCGCATATCAAATATTGGTCAGGCGGCGACGCCGATCGAGCCGGCCTTGGCCAGCAGGGCTTCGGCCATGCGGATGCTGGCGATGTCGATCAGGCGGCCGTCGAGCGAGACGGCGCCCTTGCCGGCCTTGGCTGCATCGGCCATCGCGGCGACGATGCGGCGCGCCTTGTTGACCTCGGCGTCGGACGGCGTGAACACCTTGTTGGCGAGATCGATCTGCGAAGGGTGGATCGCCCATTTCCCTTCATAGCCGAGCACGGCGACGCGATTGGCCGCCGCGATGAAGGCGTCCGGATCGGAGAAGTCGCCGAAGGGTCCGTCGATCGGGCGCAGGCCGTAGGCGCGGCAGGCGACCATCATGCGGGTTTGCGCGGCATGCCACGGGTCGGCCCAGAAATACTGGCGCTCGCCCTTGGCGTCCTTGTCGGTCAGTACGCCATAATCGGGATTGACGCCGCCGATGACGGTGGTGCGGGCGCGGGTCGAGGCGGCGTAGTCGGCGACGCCGAAAGACATCGCCTCGAGGCGCTTGCTCGACTGCGCGATCGCCTCGACATTGGCCATGCCGAGCGCGGTCTCGATCAGCACTTCGAAGCCGATGCGCTTCTGGCGCTTCTTGGCGGCTTCGATCTGCGTCACCAGCATGTCTAAGGCGTAGACGTCGGCCGGCACGCCGACCTTCGGAATGAGGATCATGTCGAGGCGCGGGCAGGCCTCCACGATGTCGACGACGTCGCGATACATATAATGGGTGTCGAGACCATTGATGCGCACCATCATGGTCTTGGAGCCCCAGTTGACGTCGTTCAGTCCCGCGATGATGTTCTTGCGGGCCTGTTCCTTGTCGTCGGGCGCGACCGCGTCTTCGACGTCGAGGAAGACGATGTCGGCGGCCGAAGCGGCGGCTTTTTCAAAGAGGCCGGGGTTGGAGCCCGGGACGGCGAGTTCGGAGCGATGCAGGCGCGGCGTCGCCTGTTCGATGATGGTGAAGCTCATGGCGTTGGTTCCCTCTTTTGGATTTGTTCAGCCGGTGGCGCCAAGACCACTGGAGATGCAGTTGATGGAGAGAAGCAGGTTGGCCTTGAAGGCCTCCTTGCTGAGTTCGTTGGGGCTGGCGCGGAACGCGCGCAACAGTTCGACCTGCTCGCGATTGACCTTGTTGATGGTCGGCAGCCGATGCGTGAGGCGCGAGCGATAAACCGGGAATCGCTGCGCGATCTCGTCTTCCCCGGTAATCTGCAGGATCACCTTTTGCGTCAGCGCAAACTCCGCCTCGATCATGGCGAAGACCGATTCGCGAACGTCATCGTCATAGACGAGGCCGGCATAGGCGCGCGCAATGCCGAGGTCGACAAGGCACAAGGTCTTTTCGACTTCGCCGACGACCATGCGGAACAGTTGCGACTCGGCGAACATGCGGCGCAGCAGCGCAAGGCCGCGCTCCTTGCGCACGTCGATGAAGCTGGCGATGCCGCTGCCGACGCCATACCAGCCAGTTATGACATGCCGGTTCTGCGCCCATGAAAACACCCACGGAATGGCGCGCAGATCGCTGAGCGAGCGCGCGCCGAAGCGCCGCGCCGGCCGCGAGCCGATATTCAGCATGGAGATTTCGTCGAGCGGGCTCGCCGATTGCAGATAGGTGAGCAGATCCGGATGGCCGATGAAGCTGGCGTAAGCCGCGTGGGAAGCGCCGGATAAAGCCTCCATCGCCTCCTCGAATTCAGCGCGTAGCGCCGGGGCCGCGCGCTCCGAGATCAGCGTATGCTCGAACACGCTGGCGCCGAGCATCTCCATCTGAAAGGCGGCGGTGCCCTTGTTGGCGTATTTGAACGAGACGACCTCGCCCTGTTCCGTCACGCGCAGGCGTCCGCTGATGGAGCCGGCCGGTTGCGCCGCGATCGCCTGCGCCGTCGGCGATCCGCCGCGGCTCACCGATCCGCCGCGGCCGTGGAAAAAGGCGAGGGGGATGCCGGCGTCCGCGCCGATTTTGGTCAGTTTGGCCTGCGCTTTCGACAGCTCCCAGTTCGACGACAGGAAGCCGCCATCCTTGTTCGAGTCGGAATAGCCGATCATGACTTCCTGGACGCCGCCCTGGATGCGCGCGCTGCGCCGCACGAGAGGCAGCGCCAGCAGTTCGCGCATGATCGCGGGCGCCGCGCGCAAATCCGTGATTGTTTCGAAAAGCGGCGTGATCGGGAGGTAGCAGGCCTCGACGCGGGTTGCGTCATGGTAGAGATCGGCTTCCTTGGCGAGGAGATAGGCGCCGAGTATGTCGGCGACGGAGCGGGTCATGCTGAGAACGAAGGCGCCGAAGGCTTCGCGATCGAATTCTTCATTCTCGTCGCGCGCCAGCTTGAACATGCCGAGCGTCTCTTCGGCTTCCGGCGGCAGCGTGCGGCGAACCGCCGGCCCGCTGCGCGGGCGACCGAGTTCGGCGAGAAGCCAGGCTTTCCATTCATCCGAATCATGCGCGGGCGGTTCGCCGTCAGCCTCCGCGTGCATCGACCGCCACAAGGCTCGCAATGTCTCGGTGAGGCGCGTGGTGTTTTCGCGCAGGTCGAGCCGCACGGTGCGGAAGCGGAAAACCTCGACGGCGAGGCGCAGCGGACGCACGAGATCCTGGGCGAGGCCGGGGCTGCCGCTTTCGGTCAACGCTTCCTCGGTCACCGCGAGGTCGGCGATGAGTTCGTCGGCGCTGGCGTAATGAGGTTGAGAGCTCTGCACGCCTTCGTAGCGGGCGAGCGTCGCCTTTACCTTGCTATGCGCGCAGAACAGGAATTGACGATAGGGCTCGCCAGGGTTGCGCAGCGCGATGCCGGCGCCGTCGCCGCTCTCGGCGAGCGCGCGGTTCAGGGCTTCGCGGAAGCCGGCTGGCGGGGGCAGGGCGCGCTCGGCGATGGAGAGGCTGCGCATTAGCGCGTAGAGGCGCTGTTCATAATAGCGCAGGCTCGCCACGGCGTTCTCGGCGAGGGCGCGCCGCGTCACCTTGTTGGTGACGAAGGGATTGCCGTCACGGTCGCCGCCGATCCATGAGCCGAACTGGAAGAAATGCGGGAGGGTGAAGCGTTCCCCGGGATAGTAGAGGGCGAGCGCCCGGTCGAGCCGCTTCAGAAGTTCGGGGACGCCGTCGAACAATGTCTCGTGGAAGAAGTGCAGCCCCCAGGCGACTTCCTGTTCGACCGAGGGTTTTTCCAGGCGCAATTCGCCGGTCATCCACAAGAGTTCGATCTCGTCGCGCAGCTGATCGATGATGGCGGCGCGTTCTCGCGCGGTCCAGCGCGGCTGCTCGAGTTCGACGAGCAAGCGGTAAATGCGTCGATGTTTCTCCAGCACCGTAACGCGTTTGGCTTCGGTCGGATGGGCGGTGATGACTGGTCGCACGCGGATCGCGGCCAGCTTTTCGCCGAGTTCCTGCGCGGCGATGCCGAGCTTTGCCGCTTTCGCGATGACATTGGCGAAAGTGCCCTGAACGGCCTGATCGCCGAGCTCCTTCTCAATGCGCCGGCGCTCGCCCATCGCGGCGTCCTGCTCGACGATGGAGAGCAGTTGAAACCAGATGCCATGGGCCTGAAATACGCGCGCCAGAAATTCCGGCGGCGCGTTCTTTTCGATGAACGTCTCGCCAGCCAGAACAGGAGCGATTTCAGGATGATGGCGGCGGACGACTTCGAGCAGCAGCTCGAAGAGGAGCGCTGCAATGACGTCGCCGGCGGGCGGCGCTTCGCTTGCTTCGCGCGGATAGGCGATCCGGCCGTCGGGGCCCTCGATGAAGTCAATCATGGCGCCCCACGCCGCTCTTCAGGCCGTTGTTTGCGGTGATCATTGGGTCGATTTCCTCCGTAAACAGCATCCCCGGTCGCGAGGTTTGGCGCCTCCGGGCGGAAGCGAAGACCAAAAGCCGGGGCAGGGCGATCTTCAGGCGTCGCATTCCGATCGGACGAGAGCGCTTCCAGCGCTTGTGCGATGGCGGTCTCAAGGCGTCCGGTCCCGGGGCGGAACCGCTTAAAAAGTGTTTCACGTGAAACACCCCCCAACAGGCATTTCACGTGAAACGCCGCGCCGGAAAGCGCTCTAGCTCATTGCTCCGACATTTGTGCGACGGTACGCTAACCCGCGTCGCCAGGCCGGACGAGGCGACCCGTCCGGCCTGGCCGAGTGGTTGGTTCTACGCGTGGGCGTGTTGCTGAGCCGCTTTGCCCGCCCCATCGCCCTTGCCCAGAAGCTTCGCCATGGTCGAGCCGAGTTCGCTCGGGCTCGGCGCGACGGTGAGGCCGAACGATTTCATGATTTCGGCCTTTTCGGCCGCGCTGTCGCCGGATGCGGAGATGATGGCTCCGGCGTGGCCCATGCGGCGGCCTTTCGGCGCCGTCAGGCCGGCGACGTAGCCGACCACGGGCTTCGTCATGTTGCTCTTGATCCAGGCGGCGGCTTCGGCTTCCTGCGGCCCGCCGATTTCGCCGATCATCATGACCGCCTCGGTCTCGGGATCCTGTTCGAACAGGATGAGATGATCGAGGAACGAGCTGCCGTTGATCGGGTCGCCGCCGATGCCGACGCTGGTCGAGACGCCGATGCCGAGTTCCTTCATCTGCGCCGCGGCCTCATAGCCGAGCGTGCCCGAGCGCGACACGATGCCGACGGAGCCCTTGATGTAGATGTTGCTCGGCATGATGCCGAGCATGGCTTTGCCGGGGCTGATGATGCCGGCGCAGTTCGGGCCGACCAGCATGGTGCGGCGGCCGCGCTGATAGCGAAGCAGATAACGCTTCACCCGCATCATGTCCTGCGCCGGGATGCCGTCGGTGATCGAGCAGACGAGGGCGACGCCGGCGTCGGCCGCCTCCATGATCGCATCGGCGCAGAAGGCCGGCGCGACGAAGGTGATGCTGCAGTTCGCGCCGGTCGCGCGCACCGCTTCCTTGACGGTGTTGAACACCGGCAGGCCGAGATGCGTCGTGCCGCCTTTGCCCGGGGTCACGCCGCCGACGACATTGGTGCCGGTCTCGATCATTTCCTTGGCGTGGAAGGTGCCTTTGTCGCCGGTGAATCCCTGGACCAGGACGCGGCTCTTTTCATCGATTAGAATGCTCATCTCATTGGCTCTCCTGGAGCCGTTTCCGGCGAACCCTTTTTTGAGGGTTCGCGCCGGGAAAGGCCCGATGATCTCAATTGGCTCAGGCCGTGGCCCGGGCTGGCGCGGTCGCGACGGCGTCGACAGCCGCACGGGCGGCGTCGGCGAGCGTATCGGCGCTGATGATCGGCAGGCCGCTGTTGACGATGATCTCGCGTCCGGCCTCGAAATTCGTGCCGGCAAGCCGCACCACCAGCGGCACGTCGACATTCAGCGACCGGCACGCCTGAACGACGCCCTCGGCGACCCAATCGCAGCGATTGATGCCGGCGAACACATTGACCAGGATCGCCTTGACATTGCGATCGGAGAGCACCAGCCGGAACGCGGCCGCGACCCGCTCCGGCGAAGCGCCGCCGCCGACGTCGAGAAAGTTGGCCGGCGCGCCGCCCGCATATTTGATCATGTCCATCGTCGCCATCGCGAGGCCGGCGCCGTTGACGATGCAGCCGATGTCGCCTTCAAGGCCGACATAGTTGAGGTTGTGCTCGGCGGCCTGGACTTCGCGCGGATCTTCCTGCGAATGGTCGCGCATGTCGGAGATGTTGCTGCGGCGGAACAGCGCGTTATCGTCGAAGGACATCTTGGCGTCGAGGGCGAGCACGCGGTCGTCTTTGGTCACGACGAGCGGGTTGATTTCGACCATCGTCGCGTCGAGATCGCGGAAGGCGCGATAGCAGCCGAGCATGGTCGCCACGGCGCGGCTGACCTGCTTCAGGTTGAGGCCAAGGCCAAACGCCAGTTCGCGCGCTTCGAAAGGCTGCAATCCGACGGCGGGCTCGACGACGACCTGCAGGATCTCTTCCGGGTGGTCCTTGGCGATCTCCTCGATCTCCATGCCGCCGAAGCGCGAGGCGATGATGCGCACGCGCTCCACCTTGCGGTCGAGCACGAAGCCGAGATAGATTTCGCGATCGAAGGGCTCCGCGACCTCAATGTAGACGCGCTGGACGACCTTGCCCTGCGGGCCCGTCTGATTGGTGACGAGCGTCTTGCCGAGCATTTCACTGGCCGCCGCGCGTACGTCATTGTAGGTTTTGCAGAGCTTGACGCCGCCCGCTTTGCCGCGACCGCCGGAGTGGATTTGCGCCTTGACGGCCCAGTGCCAGCCTCCGAGTTCCGTCGCGCAATAGACAGCCTGATCGGCGCTGTAGGCGACCGCGCCGCGTGCGACGGCGACGCCGAAATTGGCCAATATCTCCTTGGCCTGGTACTCGTGAATATCCAGCTTCCCCTCCTCGACGTTTGGGCCGCTCCGCTCTGGCGCGGGCCTGCCCGATCTTGAATTTTCTTTCAGCGCCCCGCCAGGATCGCATATTTGCGCAAGGATGCTTACTTGCGAAAAAGGCTCTCAGCGGATACGCAGCGTCGACATGCGAGCAAGATTAGCAGCCCTCGCGGCTTCTGACCATCGTTCGCGGCCAATTCGTGCTTTATTGAATATTTCAATCGCCCCATAGTCAATTGCAATAATTCCATAGCGGCTGCACAGCTTTTCCACGTCGTCGCGTCGCCTCCTCTTATAGACATAACGTCATTGCGGACGCGCCTGCATTTTTTTTAGTCTTGGCTAAGTAAAATTTTGCGCCGCACAATGCTTCGGTGGGTTGCGGCTGAGGTCAAAAGCGTCGATAAGAACGCAGCAAACAACATCAGGCGATTTAAAGCTCCAAATGTCTTTCGACGCGCGCAAACTTCTTCTGGACATGTTCGAGTCGGCTGTCGATGCGGCCTCGCCGGCGAAGTGCCTGTCGGCGCATCTGCCGCCGCGCCCGGTGGGGCGCACCATCGTGGTCGGGGCCGGCAAGGCCGCCGGCGCAATGGCGAAGGCGGTCGAGGATCATTGGACCGGCCCGCTCGAAGGTCTCGTCGTCACCCGCTACGGGCATGGCTTGCCCTGCGGCAAGATCGAAGTCATCGAGGCGGGCCATCCCGTGCCGGACTCGGCCGGGCGCGAGGCCGCCGAACGCATTTTCGCGTCGGTTCAGGGCCTCACCGCCGACGATCTTGTGCTCTGTCTCATTTCGGGCGGCGGCTCCGCCTTGCTCTCTTTGCCGGCGCCTGGCATCACCCTTGCCGACAAGCAGGGCGTCAACAAGGCTTTGCTGAAGAGCGGCGCGACTATTTCCGAGATGAACTGCGTCCGCAAGCATCTCTCGGCGATCAAGGGCGGCAAGCTCGCCGCGGCGGCCGCGCCCGCGCGGGTCGTCGCGCTTCTGATCTCCGATGTTCCCGGCGACGATCCGAGCGTGATCGCCTCGGGACCAACCGTCGCCGATCCAACGACATCCGCCGACGCCCTGGCGATCATCGACAAATATGAGATCGCCGCCCCGGCGCATGTGCGCAGCTATCTTCAGTCGGCGGCGTCCGAAACGCTGAAGCCCGGCGATCCGGCGCTGGCCGGCGTCGTCAACAAGATCATAGCAACGCCGGAAATGTCGCTTCAGGCGGCGGCCGCCGTCGCGCGAAGCGCGGGCGTCGCGCCGCTCGTTCTCGCCAATGACATCGAGGGCGAAGCGCGCGACGTCGCGCTCGTGCACGCCGCGATCGCGCGGCACGCTTATGAGTATGGCCAGCCGGCCGCGGCGCCCTGCGTTCTGATCTCGGGCGGCGAAACGACAGTGACCGTGCGCGGCTCGGGACGCGGCGGCCGCAACGCCGAGTTTTTGCTCGCACTTGGCGTCGCGCTCGACGGACATCCCGGGATTTACGCGCTTGCTGGCGATACGGACGGAATCGACGGCACGGAGGACAACGCCGGCGCGCTGCTCTATCCCGACAGTTTGGCGCGCGCCGCCGCCGCCGGCGTCAGCGCGAAGGCGAAGCTCGCCAATAATGACGGCTACAGTTTCTATTCCGCGATCGGCGATCTTATCATCACGGGGCCGACGCGAACCAACGTCAATGATTTTCGCGCCATTCTCGTGGTCCGCTAGGACAGCGACGATGATGGGGCGGCCGGTGCAAGCAATGCAAAGTCATTCGATTTTTTGCGAAAGTCATCGGATTTTTGCGAAATCGGTGCAGTTGTCGACGCTGACTTGCGTTGTCGACATTTTCGTGGATAACACATAACAATTACTTATGGAGGTGCATGATGGCGGGTCGCCACTTTCTTTTCGTTCCGGGGCCGACCAATGTTCCCGATCGGGTTCTGCGTGCGATGGTCGTGCCGATGGAAGACCATCGGTCGCCGAAATTTCCCGAACTGACGCTGCCTCTGTTCCAGGACCTGAAGAAGATCTTCAAGACCACGGACGGACAGATCTTCCTGTTCCCTTCGTCCGGCACCGGCGCTTGGGAATCCGCCTTCACCAACACGCTGTCGCCGGGCGACAAAGTCCTCGCCTCGCGTTTCGGCCAATTCACGCATTTGTGGATCGATATGGCCCAGCGCCTCGGCTTCGATGTGCAGGTCCTTGAGGAGGAGTGGGGCACCGGCGTCAAGCCAGAGAAGATCGAAGAGATCCTGCGCGCCGACAAGGATCACAAGATCAAAGCGGTCACGGCCTGCCACAACGAAACCGCGACTGGCGTCACGAGCGACATCGCGGCGGTGCGCAAGGCGATCGACGCCGCCGGTCATCCGGCGTTGCTCTACGTCGACACGGTGAGCTCATTGGCCAGCCTCGATTTCCGTCAGGACGAGTGGGGCGTCGATCTTGCGATTTCCGGCTCGCAAAAGGGTCTGATGCTTCCGGCCGGCCTCAGCATTCTCAGCGCAAGCCCGAAGGCGATCGCCGCGTCCAAGACGGCGAAGTCGAAGCGCTGCTATTTCGACTTTGACGACCAGATCAAGGCCAACGCGACCGGCTACTTCCCCTATACGCCGCCGTTGCCGCTGCTTTACGGCCTGCGCGAAGCGCTGAAGATCATCAACGAGGAAGGCCTCGAGAATATTTTCGCGCGCCATCACCGCCTCGCGGGCGGCGTTCGCGCCGCCGTCAAGGCATGGGGCCTGCAGCCCTGCGCCAAAGAGCCGAAATGGTATTCCGACACGGTGACCGCGATCGTCGTTCCGCCCGCTTTCAACGCGGTCGAAGTCATCAGCACGGCCTATAGCCGCTACAATCTGTCGCTCGGCGCTGGACTGTCCCAGGTCGCCGGCAAGGTGTTCCGCATCGGTCATCTTGGCGATCTCAACGAACTGATGCTCCTCGGCGCGATCGCCGGCGCCGAACTGGCGATGGCCGATGTCGGCATTCCGGTTCAGCTGGGCAGCGGCGTCGCCGCGGCGCAGGCGCATTATCGCTCCGCTCCGGCGAAGGCCGAAAAGGCGGCCTGAGGGCGGCATGAATAGCCGGCGCGCGGCGCGGTCTTGCGGCGCGCGCCGGCGCTTTCAGGCCTGCCGGGTCGCCCGCGGGCTGCGAGCGTCCAAAATGGGCGTCTTTCTTTAAGGAAGCGTCGTTACAAGTCCCTAGCAAGCCGCTTGCCTGTCGTTCTTCTTCGGAGAAGATGAACGCTGAAGAGGCTGCAATCCGAATCAAGCGGGCGCTTGCGCGACGTCTTTGCCGGCGGCGCGCAGACGGGTTCAACAACAGATCAAAACATCAGGATGCGCCGTGTCACATTCGATCGTGTTTCTCGACCGTTCGACCCTCGAAGCCAATGTCCGGTCGCCGGACTTTCCGCACAGCTACAAGGAATATGACGTCACCGCGCCCGACCAGATTGTCGAGCGCCTGCGCGACGCCACAATCGCCATCATCAACAAGGTGCCGATGCGCGCCGCGACGCTGGCGCAGCTGCCCAACCTGAAGCTGATCGCGGTCGCCGCCACCGGCACGGACGTCGTCGACAAGGCCTACACCAAGGCGCATGGCATCGTCGTCTCCAACATCCGCAACTACGCCTTCAACACCGTTCCCGAGCATGTCTTCGCGCTGGCCTTCGCGCTGCGCCGCAGCATCGTTCCCTATGTCGACGACGTGCGCGCCGGTCGCTGGCAGGAAGCCGATCAGTTCTGCTTCTTCGACCATCCGATCCGCGACATGCGCGGCTCGACCCTTGGCATCGTCGGCTACGGCGCCCTCGGCAAATCGGTCGGCAAGATCGCCGAAGCCTTCGGCATGAAGATTCTCGCCTATGACGTCTTTCCGCAGCCGGGCCTCGTCGACCTCGACACCCTGATCAAGGACAGCGACATCATCACGCTGCACGCACCGCTGACGCCGGACACCAAGAATATGATTGGCGCGCGCGAGTTGGGCATGATGAAGCCTCACGCACTGCTGATCAACACAGCCCGAGGCGGCCTCGTCGATGAAGCGGCGCTGGCGGAGGCGTTGACTGCCGGCAAGATCGGCGGCGCAGGCTTCGACGTGTTGACCGTCGAACCGCCGAAGCAGGGCAATATCCTGCTTGACCTCAAGTTGCCCAATCTCATCATCACGCCGCATGTCGCGTGGGCGAGCCGTGAAGCGATGCAGATCCTCGCCGATCAACTGATCGACAATGTCGAGGCTTTCGCCGCGGGCAAGCCGCAAAACGTCGTCGACGCCTGACCCTTAAAGATTTCCTGAGGAAACGCCATGTCCACGGACATTGAAATCGCCCAGCGCGCGAAGATGGAGCGCATCGCGAAGCTCGCAGCCGACAAGCTTGGCATCGACGACGAGCATCTCGAACCCTACGGACACTACAAGGCCAAGGTCTCGCTCGACTATATCGACAGTCTCGCCGACCGGCCGGACGGCAAGCTCATTCTCGTCACCGCGATCAGCCCGACGCCTGCCGGCGAAGGCAAGACGACGACGACCGTCGGACTTGGCGACGCGCTGAACCGGATCGGCAAGAAGGCTTCAATCTGTCTGCGCGAGCCCTCGCTCGGGCCGGTGTTCGGCATGAAGGGCGGCGCGGCCGGCGGCGGTCATGCGCAGGTCGTTCCGATGGAGGACATCAACCTCCATTTCACCGGCGATTTCAATGCAATCGGCCTGGCGACCAACCTCCTCGCTGCGATGATCGACAATCATGTCCATCATGGCAATGAGCTGAAGATCGATGTCCGGCGCATCACCTGGAAGCGCGTGATCGACATGAATGATCGCGCCCTGCGCGACATCACCATCGCGCTTGGCGGGACCGCCAACGGCTTTCCGCGCGAGGATGGTTTCGACATCGTCGTCGCCTCGGAGGTGATGGCGATTTTCTGTCTCGCCACTTCGATCGAGGATTTGAAGGAGCGTCTCGGCGCTATCGTCATCGGCTACACCACGGACCAGAAGCCGGTGCATGCGCGCGACCTCCAGGCGCATGGCGCCATGGCCGTGTTGCTGAAGAACGCGCTGAAGCCGAACCTCGTGCAGACGCTGGAGAATAATCCGGCCTTCATTCACGGCGGCCCCTTCGCCAATATCGCGCATGGCTGCAACTCGGTGCTCGCCACCAAGACAGCGCTGAAACTGTCCGATTACGTGGTCACCGAGGCGGGCTTCGGCGCGGATCTCGGGGCCGAGAAATTCGTCGACATCAAGTGCCGCAAGTCCGGCCTGCGCCCGCAGGCGGTGGTGATCGTCGCAACGATCCGCGCGCTGAAATATCATGGCGGCGTTGAGTTGAAGGAGCTCAACATCGAGAATCTCGACGCCCTGCGCAAAGGTCTTTCCAATCTCGAGCGCCACATCAACAACATCCGCAACCATTACGGGCTGCCCGTCGTCGTCGCGATCAATCATTTTACGGCCGATACGCCGGCCGAGGTCGATCTCCTGAAGAAGAGCGTCGCCGATCTTGGCGCTCCGATCGTCGTCTGCCGCCATTGGGCGGAAGGCGGCAAGGGCGCCGAGGAACTGGCGCGCACCGTCGTCGAGATGATCGAGACGACGCCGAGCGACTTTCATTTCGTTTATGATGAGGCCGCGACGATCTGGGACAAGGCGACCGCCGTCGCGACCAAGCTCTATGGCGCGAGCAAAGTCACCGCCGACGCCAAGGTGCGCAACCAGATCAAGAAGCTGCAGGACGAGGGCTACGGCAATTTCCCGATCTGCATCGCCAAGACGCAATATTCCTTCTCGACCGACGCCAAATTGCGCGGCGCCCCGTCCGGCCATGAGATCAACATTCGCGAGGTGCGGCTCGCCGCCGGCGCGGAGTTTATCGTGCTGGTCTGCGGCGACGTGATGACCATGCCGGGCCTGCCCAAGGTGCCGTCGGCGGTCAAGATCGACCTCGACGACAAGGGCAATGTCGTCGGGCTTTTCTGAGGCGGAATAAGCGAACGCGCGTCAGCGACAGCGTTCCGAATGAGGCGCATGGCTGCGGATCAAGCTGAATCTATATGACGGGTGGGAAGCCCACTCCCCATCCGGTTCTCACTTGAATTTCTGTGTCCATTCTTTAAGTCGGAAACGGAAACGACCGGGCCAATCCCTTACCGGCGGGCGAACGGCAAACGGGCTGTCTTCATCCTTCCAGGCAACAAAAACCGTTCGCGTAGCGATGTCTACGATCACGAACGAACCTGCCCATGCGCAGTTGTGCGCCGCGCAACCCGTCCCGAAGTAGGCGTCACCAACGAACTCTCCTTCGCTCGGGCCGCTTAGTCCAGTGACGAATTTTTGGTCGTCAGGGCCGGTAAGCGCTTTGATCGCGGCTTCGACTTCGCTGTTTTTGTACAGATCGATGGGAAAGGCGAGGTCATGACCACGGAGCGCGTCCCACCCCAGTTTATTGTCGGCCTCAAATGCGACGGGACCACTGTCCTTGAAGCCGCCGTCCGCCGTCCAAATCCTCCGATGCCCGGGCATGTACGGCGAAGCCGAATGAACGATCTCAATACTTTCCGGATGGATCGTTATATTCCCCATCTCGCATTCTTCTATCGGCCCGTCGACTTTTGGCGGTTCTCCAGCAGGGAAGGACACGATGAAGGGCGACGTGTCGCAGGCAGTTCCGCCACCAGAGGCTCCGCCGATCAAAACGCCCGTGCGACCTACAACGTCGATCTGGCTGATTGAGACTATCGCATCCTTGACCAAGACTGCGCCATCGACGACGAGCCTTTGATCGTTGAACGGACCAACAACTTCAACGCGGTGGCCAAAGACCTTCATCTCGTTATCGGCGAGTGCGGCCTGTACAAATGTTACAAATAAAATGATTGCTCTCCAAGCGAGCCTGAAATTCATTCTCCAATCTCCTCGTCTTAAAATTCCCCTTATCGGTGAAGCCCAGAATCCTGATAGGGGTAATCCGGCATAAGCTAGGCGATGGGCCGCTCTAAGACCAATTTGGGCTTGTCATCTGATTCACCAGATCTAGCCGCACCGCTTTTCCGATTCCGCCAAATCGAAAAATGCCCTAAACTGTCGCGCAGCTTCCTCGCCTCGGGGGGCAAACCCGATGACGAACAGTCGCGAGCCATTCTGCCGTCTGCTGCGCGCCGGCGATCCGTTCACCGGCCGGCAGGGCCTGCAATACGCCGTCGGCATTTCGGTCGGGAGCGCCGGCTCCAGGGGGCAGCATCTGCAGACCGTCACGCTGCCGCCGCTGGCGAAAGCCAAGGCGCACAAGCATGAGGCGCATGAAAGCGCGATCGATGTGCTGAGCGGCGAGTCGGGCTACTGGTTCGGCGACGGGCTGGCCGAGCACGCGATGGTCCGGGCCAGGGATTTTTTCTACATTCCGGCGGGCGTCCCGCATTTGCCCTATAACCCAAGCGAAGAGACCCCCTGCGTCGCGGTCATCGCCCGCACCGATGCAAACGAGCAGGAGAGCGTCGTGCTGCTGCCGGAGCTTGACGCGGAGCTGCTGCGCCGCGCGGACCCGTGGCCTGCGAAGGAAGTTTAAGCTTCGCTCGCGCCGGCGGATGCCGAAAATGTCGTGAGCTGCAGGTCGAGCCGGGCCAGATCCTTTTTCCCGGCCTGGACCCGTCTTTGAAGGTGAAGCAGGACGGCGCGGCTATGGCCGCCGAGCGCCGCCGAATTGCGGGTTTCGCGCAGGTCGGCTTCGGATGTCAGGACCAGAATTTCGATCTCTTTGCGTCGCGCCACAAGTTCGTCTCGCATGCAATCGCTCCCCCAGCGCGACCGCTCGCGAGGCGGCCCGTAGAGCCTATGGGACGCTGAAGACGCGGCCACAATACGGCGCAGCTTAGGAAGAGTTGGGACATTAACCACTGATTTGCATTCGGCGGAACGGCGCCCCTCTCGAAATGAACGCGTCGTCAGGAAATGTGCGGGGGGGGGAAATCGTTCGCATGATGTGCGACTTCTGCGTGTGGGCCCCGTCCCGCCCCGCTTTCAGGCCGGTTCGCCCCCGCTTTCAGGAATGCGCCATCAATTCGACGGCGAAGCCGTAGATACGCCATCGCGCGGCGTCGGGCAGGGCCGCCAGCGTCTGCAGAAAGATTTGCCCCGCCTGGCACATCTCAGAATCGTCGAGCGGCGGATTTGGCGCCTTGCCGTCGAGAAGGGCGCCGATTGCGGCGTTGGAGACGCCCTGCGCCCGCAAGGCGTTTTCCAGCGTATGGAAATCCGCGTCGTTTGGCGCTTCCCGCTCGACGCGGCGTATTTGTCCGTCGCTGATTGCGTCGAGGCCTGCGTTGGCCATGGCGGCGAGAAGGGCGCGATGGTCGCGCGAGAAGGAGGCGAAATCGCCATTGCCGCCGCCATAGAGGAAATCGACGCAAAGGGCCTGATTTTTTGCGGCCAGGGCGTCGAGCATGGCGCGCTTGGCCTCGAAATAATGATCGAGCGCCGGACCGTCCGCTTTTGCCGCGAGGACGCCATGTGAGCTGCGCAGGTCCCGCGCGGCCGCGATCATCAGTGTATCGGCGCTCGGGGCGTCGCCGGAGATGGCGGCGCGTTCCGCCGCGCGGGTGAGAAAGCCTTCATATTCGGCCGGGAAGGCGGTCTTCACCCGTTCGAGAAACGCCGCATAATCTGTCGTCTCGGCGACGCTGCGCTCAATGGCGTGGCGCATTGCGGCGAACTCCTGCGGCGAGGTCCGCCTCTGGCGCGTCGCCGCCTCCGGCGCGTTCGCCGGCTGATGCAGATAGGTCCAGCCGAGAAAAATCGCGACCAGCGCGGCGAGGCCCAAAAGCGCGAGCCGCAGCGTATGCATGCCAGCGGGTTTGCTCAATTCATCCATTGGCGGGGAGTGTGCCCAGAACCGTGCGGCGGGGCAAGGCGCGCATCACCGGCTCGCCTCGCGCAGGCGCGCGAACCCGCGATCGAGATCGGCCTTGAGGTCTTCGGCGTCTTCGAGGCCGATATTGAACCGCAGCGCGGGGCCGGGCGGGCTCCAGGCGGTTGCAGTGCGATAGGCGCGGCAATCGAAGGGGATGACGAGGCTCTCGAAGCCGCCCCATGAAAATCCCATGCCGAAGAGTTCGAGCCCGTCCAGCATCGCGGCCACCGCTTTTTGCGGGGCGGGCGCGAGGAGGATCGAGAACAGGCCCGACGAGCCGAGGAAATCGCGCTTCCAGAGGGCGTGTCCCGGACAGGAGGGCAGGGCGGGGTGGAGTACGGCGGCGACCTCCGCGCGTCCTTCGAACCATCTTGCAAGGTCGAGCGCCTGGCGTTCGGCTTCGCGCAGGCGCAGTTCCAGCGTGCGCAGGCCGCGCAGGGCGAGGAAGACATCCTCGGGGCCGGGGCACATGGCGAAGGCGTCGGCGGTCGCCTTGAGGCGGGGGAGCCATTCCGGCGTCGCCGAGACGAGGCCAAGCAGCAGATCGGAATGGCCGGAGAGATATTTCGTGCCCGCCTCGATCGCCATGTCGGCGCCGCGTTCATGCGGCGGGAAGAACAGCGGCGTCGCCCAGGTATTGTCGAGAATGACGCAGGCGCCCTTGCCCCGCGCGATGGCGGCGATGGCGGGAACGTCCGGCAGCTCAAAACTTTGCGAGCCCGGCGTCTCGAGGAAGACGACGCTGGTGTTGGGGCGAATCAGGGCCTCGATGCCGGCGCCGATCAGCGGATCGAAATAGGTCGTCTCGACGCCCATGCGGGCGAGAATGGTGTCGCAGAAGATGCGCGAGGGGCGATAAATCGAATCGGTGACGAGGATGTGATCGCCGGTCTTGACCGCCGTGAGCAGCGCAAGCGTGATCGCGGCGAGGCCCGTCGGCGCCAGCACGGTTCCGGCGGCGCCGGAGATTTCAGTCCAGGCCTCGCTCAGCGCTTCCGTCGTCGGCGAGCCCTGCGTGCCATAGGTAAAATGGGCGTCGCGCGTGACGAGATCCCGATAGGTCGGAAACAGCACGGTGGAGCCGCGATAGACCGGCGTGTTGACGAAGCCATGCTGCTGCGAGGGATGGCGGCCGGCATAGACGAGCTTGGTGCGTGTTTTCAGATTTTTGCGGCCGTCACTGGTCGTCTCGGTCATGGCTTCTTCCTGTCCGCCTTTTGCGCGCCGCAAACTGCGGTTTGGATGCGCCTGTCGTCAAGCCCACGCCCGCGGGCTTTGGCCGCCCGCGGCGAGGGATTGTCCCGGTCCATGGAACTTCACTGCGATCAGATCGAGCCTAAAACTAAATGCGAGGATTGGCGCGACGCGGCGTTGATCCTTGACGCCCCTCCTCAAAGACCTCTAGCTGCGCCGTGCTCCACGCAGCCTCGCGCAGGGTCGTTTTCCGGAATTTTTCACATGCGCAAGATGAATATGCTGGCGAAACTATCCTTCGTCGCCCTTCTCATGATTTCGGGCCAGTCGGCGGCGCAGGCGGGAACGCTCGACCAGGTGCAAAAGCGCGGGGCGCTGATCTGCGGCTCGAACCCGGGCGTCGCGGGCTTTGGCCTGCCGGACGACAAGGGCGGCTGGACGGGCTTCGACGTCGATTTCTGCCGGGCGTTGGCGGCGGCGATCTTCAATGACGCGACCAAGGTCAAGTTCATTCCCTTGAGCGGCAAGGATCGCTTCACGGCGCTGCAGTCGGGCGAGGTCGACGTGCTCTCGCGCAACACGACCTGGACCATATCCCGCGAGACGGGCCAGGGGTTTCTCTTCGCCGGCATCACCTATTACGATGGCCAGGGTTTCCTCGTGCACAAAAAGCTCAATCTGTCGTCGGCGCTGGAATTGTCCGGCGCCTCCATCTGCGTTCAGCAGGGCACGACGACGGAGCTGAACCTCGCCGATTTTTTTCGCGGCAACAATATGAAATACGAGCCGGTCAATTTCGCCAACGCCGACGAGGCCGTCAAAGCCTATGATTCGGGGCGTTGCGACGCCTATACGACCGACGCCTCCGGCCTTTACGTCGAACGCCAGAAGCTGGCCAATCCCGACGACAGCGTGGTGCTGCCGGAAATCATCTCGAAGGAGCCGCTGGGGCCGGCCGTGCGCCAGGGCGACGATCAATGGTTCAATGTCGTGAAATGGGTGAATTTCGCCATGATCAACGCCGAGGAGCTTGGCGTCACCTCGAAGAACGTCGATGAAAAGGCGAAATCGGATCGCCCCGACATCCGCCGCCTTCTGGGTTTTGAAGGCAATTACGGCGAGGGCCTCGGCCTTGGCGTCGATTGGGCCTATCGCATCGTCAAGCTGGTCGGCAATTATGGCGAAGTGTTCGACCGCAATCTTGGCGACGGGTCGAGCCTCAAGATCAAGCGCGGCATCAATCAGCTCTGGACCCATGGCGGGCTTCAATATGGGCCGCCGATCCGCTAGAGCGTGAGGCGCGTCGGCGGAGCGGGGTCCATGAGCTTCAGCGAAATCGCGCGGCCGCCACACGGATGGCTCTGGGTCTGGTACGACGCCAGAGCGCGCTCGATCCTGTTGCAAATCCTCTTCGTCGTCGTTTTCGCGGCGCTCGCCCCAGCGGCGCTGCTCGACGTTCGCGGCAACATGCAGGCGCGCGGCATTCCGACGGACTTCGGCTTTCTCGGCAATGTCGCCGGCTTCGACATCAACCAGAGCCTCATTCCCTACAGCGCCGCCTCGACCTATGGCCGCGCCTTTCTCGTCGGCCTGCTGAACACCTGCCTCGTCGGCGCGCTCGGGGTGACCTTCGCGACGATGATCGGCTTCACCGTCGGGTTCGCGCGGCTGTCGAGAAACTGGATCGTCGCCAAATGCGCGATGGCCTATGTCGAGGCGCTGCGCAACGTGCCGCTGCTGCTGCAGCTGTTGTTCTGGTACAACGCCGTGTTGAAGCCGTTGCCCGGACCGCGGCAGTCTTTTGAGCTGCCCTTCGGCGTCTTTCTCAACAACCGCGGCCTTTTCTTGCCGGAGCCTGTGCTTCGGGCCGGCGCACTGTGGGTTGGCGTCGCGGCGCTCATCAGCGTCATGGCGGCGATCGGGCTGCGCCGGATCGCGCGCCGCCCCGGCTTTGCGAACCCGCACGCGGCGTTTTTCAGCGGCGTCGCCACGGCTTTCGTCGTCGTTCTGCCGATCGCCGCCTTCGTCGGCGCGGGCGAGCCGATCGCCTTCATGCGGCCGGAACTGCGGGGTTTCAATTTCAGCGGCGGCGTCCGGCTGTTGCCGGAATTCGTCGCGCTGGTTCTCGGCCTCAGCCTCTATACGGCGGCCTTCATCGCGGAGATCGTGCGGGCCGGCGTCGAGGCCGTGCCGCGCGGCCAGCGCGAGGCGGCGGCGGCCCTCGGCCTGACGCCGTCGCAGGCGACGCGCCTCGTCGTCCAGCCGCAGGCCATGCGCCTCATCATTCCGTTGCTGACCAGCCAATATCTGAACCTCCTCAAGAATTCCTCGCTGGCCGTCTTCATCGGCTATCCCGATCTCGTCCAGGTCTTCGCCGGAACGGTGCTGAACCAGACCGGCGCCGCCGTGCAGGTGATTTTCATCACCATGGCGGTGTATCTCGCGATCTCTCTCTCGGCGTCGCTGGCGATGAATCTCTACGGGCGCCGTTTCGCGCTGCGGGAGCGCTAGCATGGACGCGGCCATTTTCGTGCGGCGGGAACCCGTTGCGCCGCGCGCGGCCCCTCAGCCAACGCAAAGCCTTGCGCGGCGGTTGCGGGGGAGCCTCTTCGACGGCTGGCGCGCGAGCCTGCTCACCGTCGCGGCGCTGACGCTGCTGGCGCTGTTCTTGCCGCCGCTGCTGCGGTTTTTGATCTTCGACGCGGTGTGGGTCGCCCCCGATGGCGAGGCCTGCCGGGCGCCCGGCGCCGGCGCCTGCTGGGCGTTCATCGCCCGCAAGCTGCCCTATTTCACTTACGGCTCCTATCCGATCCCCGAGCGCTGGCGCGTCGATGTCGTCATCGCGCTCGGCGCCGTCCTGATCGTCTGGTTGCTCCGGCTCGGCGCCGCGCGCCGGGGGATGGCGGCGATCCTGTTTTTCGGCGTCTATCCCATCGTCTCTTTCGCGCTGCTTTCAGGCGCGCCGGCGCTTGGCCTGCCGCGCGTCGATTCCGATCTCTGGGGCGGCATTCTGGTCAGCCTTCTCGTCGCTATCGTTGGCATCGTCGTCTCGCTGCCGCTCGGCGTCCTGCTCGCGCTCGGGCGGAGGTCATCCTTGCCGGCGCTGAGGGTCGCCAGCACAGGGTTCATCGAGATCGTGCGCGGCGTGCCGATGATCACGGTGCTGTTCATGGCCAATACGATGCTGCCGCTGTTCCTGCCCGAGAATCTCGCGCCGGACCGGCTGGCGCGACCGCTCATCGGCGTCGCCCTGTTCGCCTCGGCCTATATGGCCGAAGTGGTGCGCGGCGGCTTGCAGGCGATCGCCCGCGGCCAGTTCGAGGGCGCCGCGGCGCTGGGCCTCGGTTACTGGAGCAGTCTGCGCCTCGTCATCTTGCCGCAGGCGCTGCGGCATGTGATCCCCGGCATCGTCAACACGTTCATCGGGCTGTTCAAGGACACGACGCTGGTCGCCATCGTCGGAATTTTCGATTTTCTGCGCACTGTCGATGCGGCGCGGCTCGATCCCGTCTGGGCCGGGCCGACCATCTCGACCACGGGATATGTCTTCGCGGCCCTGTTTTATTTTGTATTCTGCTTCGGCATGTCGCGCTATTCGCTCTATGTCGAGCGCCGCCTGTCGCGCGGAAGAGGGCACTGACGATCATGCAGCCGGGCGAAGACGCCGCGCCTCCATATGATTTCGCGGTCGAGATGGTTGGCGTCAACAAATGGTTCGGCGCTTACCACGCGCTGCGCGACATTGATCTTCGCGTCGCGCGCGGCGAGCGCATCGTCATCTGCGGCCCGTCGGGATCGGGCAAATCGACCTTGATCCGCTGCATTAACGGGCTAGAGGCGCATGAGAGCGGCCAGATTTTCGTCGAGGGGACCGAATTGACCAGCGATCTGCGCCAGATCCATGAGGTCCGGCGCGAGGTCGGCATGGTGTTCCAGCAGTTCAATCTGTTTCCGCATCTGACCATTCTCGAAAACTGCACCCTCGCGCCGGTCCATGTGCTGCGAATGGATCGCGCCAAGGCGGAGAGAGTCGCGATGCATTATCTCGGCAAGGTGCAGATCCCCGAGCAGGCGCATAAATACCCCGGGCAATTGTCCGGCGGCCAGCAGCAGCGGGTCGCCATCGCGCGGGCGCTTTGCATGAATCCCAAGATCATGCTGTTCGACGAGCCGACCTCCGCGCTGGATCCCGAGATGGTCAAGGAAGTGCTCGAAACCATGGTGGGGCTGGCGCAGGACGGCATGACCATGCTCTGCGTCACTCATGAAATGGGCTTTGCGAGGCAAGTCGCCGACCGCGTCATCTTCATGGATGAAGGCGCTATCGTCGAGATCAATCGTCCCGAGGCTTTCTTTTCCAGGCCGCAACATGAGCGCACGCGGGCTTTCCTCGGCCAGATCCTGTAGGGCGGCGAATATGCGCGTCAGGGCAAATTTTCGCGCCGCGAATGGAACAGCCGAGCTTGGTCGCGCGTTACCCACTATATGGGTCCGTCCCGCCCTTCGATTCGAAATCCCTCCGTTTGAACTGGCGCGTCAGCCAGAGCCATCATTTTTCGTCGACATTGGAGAAGAATATGCGGAGTCTGAGAAGCCTGATTGTCGCCGCGGCGCTCGGCGCATGCGGGTTTGGGCTTGCGCCATCCTTGGCGTCGGCGCAGGCCGCCGGGCCAAGCAACGCGCTGCAATATACCTTTCAGTCCATTGACGAGCTTCGCGATGAGGCGCGTGCGCAGGCGGGTTGGCATAAGTCGCATTGGCAGTGCCAGCCGGCGGGGCCATGCGTCTGGGTCGCCGGTTTCTGGGGGCCGCCGCCCGCATCGCCGCCGCCTGGAGCCTATGTCTATGTGCGCCCCTTCGGCTCCGTGGGCTGGAGCGGCTATTATCCGGCCCCGCCGTATTAACCGGCGACCGATTCCGGCGTCCGGAAAGCAGGGGCGCCGGCGATTTGATTTTCGTTGAAAACGAAGCGGCTTTGCGGCGCTTCGGTTAGCGCCGCAGCAGTCCGTTGGTGGTTCTCTTCGCCGCTCTCACAGCACCGATCGCCGCCGCCTTTGAGCGATCCGCGGCGAGCGAGCGTCCTGGCGGACGCGGCGACAAGCCGAGCCGGCGCAGATAGTGGTTAGCCCGATAAACGTCGGCGTGAAGCCAGGTGGGAAATTCCATATTGAGGCTGAGCGAAATCGACACATTGTCGTGGTTTCGCACCCAATGCGCGGCATGCGTCGGAATATGCACGGCGTCGCCCGGCGCAAGCGTGAAGGTCCGCGCGGCGGCTTCGGCCTGCGGCTTGTAGGTGCCGGCCGAAATCGCCACGCTGTAATAGCGTTCGATCTCTTCTTCCGTCGTGATGGCGCGATTATTGGGATCGCACACCCAAAGGTCTTTCGATCCGCTTATTTGAACCAGAAAGTTGACCTCGGCGTCGAAATGAAAGGGCGTCTTGCGGTTCGGCGAAGTGATGAAGACCAGCATTTCGGCGTTCTTCAACAGCTTCGAACCTTCGGGGCCGGCGATCTCGCGAACAAACGCCTCATATTCGTCCAGAAGCCGCTTATAGGCCGGATCGACCTCGACATGTTTGAGTACGATCCACGCCTTTGCGTCCTTGATGCGTTCGATGATTTCGGGAATCGGCATTTCCGGAGGCGGAACCGAACCCCATTTGTCGGTCAGTGCAAGATCGCCCGCATCGACGTAAACGTCATCTTTGCGTTTCGCCGCTGTTTCCGCGGCCCTGGTCAGAGCTTCAATGCTGAACAGCGGATGGTTGGCGAGGGGATGGCGGGCTGCAAAGGCCGTCTTATGCAGAGCCTGACGGCATTCCTCGATCGGATCGACAGTGGTCCATTTTTTGGCCTCATCGGCCGAAGGCGCCATGATCATCGTAAGTTTTCTCTTTAAAAACGCAAATGCCTAAAATAGTGGCTTTTTAACGCCGCTCGGGAAGAAAGGCAAACTTGAACCGGGTTGGCAAGGCCCGTTCTCCGTCTAAAAGCGTTGGATGGCTGACCCTTGGTCCCGCGCCGCCATCGCCTTCGGCTTCGACTCGCGCTAGAAGCAGTCTTGTCGGATTTTCAAAGACCACGCGACCCCATGGACCCCATTTATTCGAGCCGCGCCGAAGCCGGGGTCGGCTTCGTGCATTTGCATGTTCATAGCTCCTTTTCCCTGCGCGAAGGCGCGATGGGAATCGGCAAGCTCGCCAAATTGGCCGCCGCGGACAAGATGCCGGCGCTGGCCATCACCGACACCAATAATCTTTTCGGCGCGCTCGAGTTTTCCGAAAAGCTCTCCAAGGACGGCGTGCAGCCGATCACCGGGCTGCAGATCGCGCTCGATTTCGGCGATGGCGCGGCGATGGCCCCGCGCGGCGAGGAGAGCGGCGCCGGTCGCGCCTCCATCGTGCTGCTCGCCTGCGATGAAGCGGGCTATCTGAATCTTATGCATATCGCGTCGCGCGCCTGGCTCGATCCCGCTGCGGGCGATACGCCGCACGTCGCATTGGCGCGGCTCAACGGCCACACGGCGGGCCTCATCGCGCTCACAGGCGGCCCGGCCGGCCCCCTCGACCGCGCCTTCGTCGCGGATCGGGCCGAACAGGCGCTGCGCCGCGCCGAACAGCTCGAAGCCTTGTTCCCCGAGCGCCTCTATGTCGAATTGCAGCGCCATGGCCTTCCGGGCGAACGGCAGACCGAGCCGCGCCTCATCGATCTCGCCTATAGCCGCGCCCTGCCGCTGGTCGCGACCAATGAGGCCTATTTCGCCGAGGCTTCCGATTATGAGGCTCATGACGCGCTGATCTGCATCGCCGAGGGCGCCGTCATCGGCGATGGGGCCCGTCGCCAGCTCTCGCCCGAGCATCGCTTCAAGACGCGCGCCGAAATGGTCGCGCTCTTCGCCGATCTGCCGGAGGCGACGCGCAATACGATCGAGATCGCGCGGCGCTGCGCCTACCGGCCGCGCACGCGAAAGCCGCTGCTGCCGCGCTTTTCCTCAAGCGGGGCGCTTGAGGAGGAGGCCGAACTGCTGCGCCGCGAGGCCGAGGCGGGGCTGGAGGCGCGGATGCGGGCGCATGGGCTGACCCCAGGCTTCTCGCAGGACGATTACCGCACGCGGCTGTCCTTTGAGCTCGACGTCATCATCAAGATGAAGTTTCCGGGCTATTTCCTGATCGTCGCGGATTTCATCAGATACGCCAAGGCCGAGGGCATTCCGGTTGGGCCGGGGCGCGGCTCCGGCGCCGGATCGCTGGTCGCCTATGCGCTAACCATCACCGATCTCGATCCCATCCGCTTCGGCCTTCTGTTCGAGCGCTTCCTCAATCCGGAACGCGTCTCGATGCCGGATTTCGACATCGATTTTTGCCAAGACCGGCGCGACGAGGTGATCGCCTATGTGCGCCGCCGCTATGGCGCGGACAAGGTGGCGCAGATCATCACCTTCGGCTCGTTTCTGGCGCGCGGCGTGATGCGCAATGTCGGGCGCGTACTCGAAATGCCGCTCGGGCAGGTCGACAGGCTGGCCAAGCTCGTGCCGCAGAATCCAGCGGCGCCGGTGAGCCTCAAACAGGCGATCGACAGCGAGCCGCGCCTCAAGGAGGCAGCCGAGGCCGAGCCGCGCGTCAGGAAGATGCTGCAGATCGCGCAGACGCTCGAAGGGCTCTACTCCAACGCTTCGACCCATGCGGCGGGCATCGTCATTGGCGACCGGCCGCTCGAAGATCTCGTGCCGCTCTATCGCGATCCGAAATCCGACATGCCGGCGACCCAGTTCAACATGAAATGGGTCGAGCCAGCGGGACTGGTGAAGTTCGATTTTCTTGGGCTCAAGACGCTGACGACGCTGTCGAATTGCGTGAAGCTTCTGCGCCGTCGTGACATCATGGTGGAGATCGACAAGATCCCGCTCGATGACAAAAAGACCTACGAGATGCTCGGGCGTGGCGAGACGATCGGCGTGTTCCAGCTCGAAAGCGCCGGCATGCGCAAGGCGCTGGTCGAGATGCGCGCCGACCGTTTCGAGGACATCATCGCGCTGGTCGCGCTCTATAGGCCGGGTCCGATGGCCAATATTCCGCGCTATTGCGCGGTGAAGGCAGGGGAGGAGGAGCCGGACTACATCCATCCGAAACTGGAGAGGATCCTCAAGGAGACCTTCGGCGTCATCATCTATCAGGAACAGGTGATGCAGATCGCGCAGATCCTGTCCGGCTATTCGCTCGGCGAAGCCGACATGCTCCGCCGCGCCATGGGCAAGAAGATCAAGGCCGAGATGGACGCGCAGCGCAGTCGCTTCGTGCAGGGCGCGATCGACAATGGCCTGACCAAAGCCAAAGCCGACGAGATCTTCGACCTCCTGGCGAAATTCGCCGATTATGGATTCAACAAGAGCCATGCGGCCGCCTATGCTCTGATCGCCTACCAGACCGCCTGGTTCAAGGCCAACTACCCGCTGGAGTTTCTGGCGGCCTCGATGACGCTCGATAAATCCAACACCGACAAGCTGGCTGAATTCTCCAACGAAGTGCGCCGCCTCAAGGGAAAGGTCGAGCCGCCTTCGATCCAGCGCTCGGGCGTCGATTTCGAGGTGCATCCTGACGCCGGCGGCGAGCTTTGCATCCGCTATGCGCTCGGGGCCATCAAGGGCGTCGGCGAGGGCCATGCCGGGGGCATCGTGGCCGCGCGGGGCGGAAGGCCTTTTCAGGATTTTGCTGACTTCGCGGGGCGGGTCGAGCCCCACGCGCTCAACAAGCGCATGCTGGAGAGCCTCGTTTCGGCTGGCGCCTTTGACGAACTGGCGCCCGACCGCGCGCGCGTCTTCGGCGCGATCGAGTCGATCCTCGATTTCGCGCACCGTCGCGACGAGGAGCGCCGCGCCGGGCAAAGCGCGCTATTTTCCGCCGGTCCCGAGGCGCAATTGCCGCTGCCGAAGGCAAGCCCCTGGACGCTCGCCGAGCGCCTGCAGCGCGAGTTCGACTCGGTTGGCTTCTTTCTGTCCGGCCATCCGCTCGACGCTTACGCGGCGGTTCTCGCGCGGCTGCGCGTGCAGCGCTGGACCGATTTCGCCCGCGCGGTGAAACAGGGCGCGACCAGCGGGCGGTTGGCGGCCACCGTGCTCGACCGCGCCGAGCGGCGCACCAAATCAGGCTCGAAAATGGGCGTCGTGCAGCTCTCCGATCAGTCTGGCCAATATGAGGCGATCCTGTTTCAGGAGGGCCTCAACCAATATCGCGACCTGCTGGAAAAGGGCGCTTCGCTTCTGCTGGGGCTGCAGGCCAGCGTCGAGGGCGAGGATGTGCGCGCCCGCATCATCTCCGCCGAGCCGCTGGATCAGGCGGCGAGCCGCGTGCAGAAGGGCCTCAGGATCTTCGTCGCCGACGAGAAGCCGCTTGGCCGCATCGCGCAGAATCTCGCAGCGCGGGGCGATGGCGAAGTGGCGCTGATCCTGCAAACAGCGAGCGGCGAGGTGGAGCTGAAACTTCCCGGGAAGTATCAGGTGTCGGCCCAGGCCGCGGGACTGCTGAAGGCGATTCCAGGGATCGTCGCCGTCGAGCATGTGTAGGGGCTTTTCAAAGAAAGACCCGAAAGCCGCGGGGGCTTCCGGGTCCGATTGCTTGCGAGCCCTGGCGCGGCGAAACTGCCGAGCCTGACGTGATCTACCTGCCGGGGAACATCAGGGAGCCGGTCAGATCGCCAATCGGCTGGCCGCCCTGCTGCTTGATCGCGGCGTCGCGCGTGGCGATGCCGGGGAGCGTCGGCAGGCCGTAGCGGCGGGTCAGGAAGCGGAGGATCGAGGTCGTGTCGTAGACCGTATGATCGACGAGGCCCTTCCGCGAATAGGGCGAAATAATCAGAGCGGGAATGCGGCTGCCCGGGCCGAAGCGGTCGCCCTTCGGCGGCGACGCATGATCCCAGAATCCGCCATTCTCGTCATAGGTGACGATGACCAGCATGTCGCTCCACTGCGGGCTCTTTTCGAGATGGGCGAGAATGTTGGCGATATGGTTGTCGCCGTCGAGAACGTCGGCGTAGCCGGCATGCTCATTGAGATTGCCCTGCGGCTTGTAGAAGGCGACGGCGGGCAACTTGCCGGCGTCGATGTCGGCGATGAAATTGACGCCGCCGAGACCGCCGTCGAGAAGATGGGCCGCGCGGGCCGCCGTGCCCGGCGCATAAGCGGCGAAATAGTTGAACGGCTGGTGGTGATACTGGAAGTTCGGGACCGGCGACGCATTCTGTCCGTTGAGCGTTGCCTGCCAGGCGCCGCCGTACCAGGCCCAGCTGACGCCCGCGGTGCTGAGAAGGTCGCCGATCGTCTTATTGGTCTGCGGCGGCAGCACGCTTGGCGAGGCGGGGTTGGCGTAAGCCGGATCCTGCCCCGTAGCCGGCGCGATCGCGCTCGGTTGGTAGGGCGGCTGCATCGTGTTGACGGCGTAGAAATCCGGCGTGATCGCGCCGTCGTTGACGAATTTCGGCGTTCCGGTCAGGGCTGAGGCTGGCGACGTTGGAGACACGGTGAGATTGACGCCATCCGCGTTGACGACCGCGATCGAGCCCTTGGCGACGCTTGTGTTGGCGTTCGGATAGTAAGGCGCGCAGGAGCAGATCAGATATTGATGATTGAGGAACGATCCGCCGAACGCCGCCATGAAGAAATGATCGGCGAGGGTGTAGCGTTTCGCGTAGCTCCACAGGGGCAAGGTCGCGGAGTAAGTGCCCATGACGAGGCCGCCGGAATCCGCCCAGGCGGCAAATTTATCATTGGCGCCATTATTGATCTGCATCTGATTTTGGTAGAAGCGATGCCATAGGTCGCGGGTCGTCACACCGATGGAGGCATTGTAGCCATTGCTGGCGTCGAGCGCGAATGGCTGGTTCGCCATGTTCTCGGTCTGCGCCTGGGTGATGACCGGAACGACGCCCGCCGCCGTAAGTCCGCCCCAGACCGGGGGCAGCACTTTCAGGACCGAACCGTCGCGGTCCTTCTGGATGCGAAAGGAGGAGGTCGCGTTAGCGTTGCCCAGCCCGTCAGCGCCGGGAAACCGGCCATAAAGATTATCGAAGCTGCGGTTTTCGGCGTAGATCACCACCACATGCTTGATGCGATCGATCCGGTAGTTGTTGTAGGTTCCCCGCAACCCGCCGAATGTCTCCGCGGGAGCGGCGCCGGCGAGGGAGACGACCGCAACCGAGGCCAAGGCCCATTTCATTAGAATTCTCGTCTTCACGTCCGTGCTCCCGGCTGCAGCTAAACCAGCTTCCGAATAAGGGCTGCGCGCAACAAAAATGCGACAGTTACGCGCCGGACTTGAAAATCCCGTGTCACGCGCTTGTCTTGATCTCGGGGCATTTTCGCCGGCCCGCGCCCTGAAGGCGGCGGGTGCCGAGGGTTTCAGGAACATGATGCGGATTGCAGAAGCGCGGATCGGCGTCGCGCTCGCCGTAGGCCTCGCTCTGGCGACGGGCGCCTTTGCGGTCGAGAGCCAAAAGAAAGCCCCCGGCGAGGATGCGGAATATTCGCGCGCGGTGATCTACCAGCAGGTCGAGGCGCTGCGCGAGATTGGCCGGCGCATGTTCGCCGATCCGGCGCTCTCCGCGTCGGGGCGAATGTCCTGCGCGTCCTGCCACGATCCGGCGCGCGGCTTTTCGCCGGCGAACGCTTTGAGCGTGCAGCTCGGCGGCAAGAATCTGGATCAGCCGGGGCTGCGCGCCGCGCCGGGCCTCACCTACAAACAGGCGACGCCGGCCTTCACCGAGCATTTTCACGAATCGGACGACGACGGCGATGAGAGCGTCGACGCCGGGCCGACCGGCGGGCTCACCTGGGACGGGCGCGTCGACCAGTCGAATCAGCAGGCTCTGATCCCGTTGTTCTCGGATGTTGAAATGGCCAATGCCGATCGCGCCGCCCTCAACGCCGTCATCGAAGCCGGTTACGGCGACGCGCTGCGCGACGCGCTTGGCGGCCGCATGCCGGACGGCAAAGAGGCAGCGCTGGAGGCGGGCGCCAAGGCTCTGCAGGTCTATCAGGAGACGTCGCAGGAATTCTTCCCCTACAGCAGCAAATATGACGCTTTTCTCGGCGGCGAACCGGTGCTGAACGAGCAGGAGAAGCGCGGGCTCGATCTTTTCAACGACGAGAAGAAAGGCAATTGCGCAAGCTGCCATGTCAGCGCGTCGCCGCGTCCGGGCGTCAGGCCGCAGCTCACCGACAATGGCTTCATCGCGCTCGGCCTCCCGCGCAACATGGCGATTGCAGCCAACGCCGATCCGGCCTTCTTCGATCTCGGCCTGTGCGGCCCGGCGCGCACGGATCTCAAGGATCGCCCGGAATATTGCGGGATGTTCAAGGCGCCGAGCCTGCGCAACGTCGCGCTGCGCAAGAGCTTCTTCCACAATGGCGCCGTGCATGATCTCCGCGCGGCCGTCGCCTTCTACGCCGAGCGCGATGCAAAGCCGGAGAAATGGTATCCGCGCCGGCCCAACGGCTCGATCGACAAGTTCAACGATCTGCCGGCGCAATATCAGGGCAACGTCAATATGGATCCGCCCTTCGGCGGCAAGCCGGGCGATGCCCCGGCGCTGACCGATTCCGAGATCGACGATATCGTCGCTTTTTTGGGGACTCTGACGGATGGGTATAAGCCCCTGAGGTCCGGCCAGCGCTGACACGCGGTGCGAGCGCGGCCGAGAGCCCCACACACGCGCGAAGTTTTCTCCGCCGATGGGCACCGCTCGATCTCGCCACAGCGGCCGGCGCGATGCTCGATCTGATGCCCGTTCTCGGCACGAGCCTTGGGGGCGCCAGCGCTTCCTCGATGCTGTCCTGGCGCGTGCAGGTCGCGGGCGGCGGGCGCAGGCTCTCGCTGATCCCGGGGCGCGATCTGATCGAGGCGGCGCAGAGCGGCCTCATGATGCTCGCCGTCTTCGCGCCATCGCCAGCGCCATTTTGGGCGGGAGGTCGTTCGGCAAGGCTTGCCATTGGCGGGCTGTCGCAAGCACATAAAAGATCGCGTTCACGACCTCGCGCAGGTTCACGTCGCGGGGTCGTCCGCGGCGCCGGGCCGCGGGATCAGCATCATTTCGGAATCGCTCATCTCGGACATCGAAGGCCGCGACGCGGTCAGGCGATTTTCAGGCTTCCACATTGCGCCCCTTGCGCATCAACCAACCGTAAGGGAATCACACGCGATTCCTCCGACTCAATAAGTTCCTGGATCGGCTCTTATCGGCCAATACGCCGCGCTTGCGCGGTTTGCGCCAGAGCCATGTTATCGCCAGCAATATATTGAAATATATTATAGGCAATTATCGCGAGGGCGGTCGCAGCCTAGTATCTCTCATCAAGTTTGGAAACGCTCCGAACTCTATTAGGAGATACGAAAATGAAGATGCCAAGTCTTGCAGTCGCCACGCTGGCTCTCATGCCGTCCGCATCAGTTCTCAACGCCACGCGGGCTTACGCCGCGTCCGAATCAACCTACGCTTCGACCGCGCGCGCTGATAACAGCGACTCTGATTGGGTGACCCCACTTGTGGAGGGAAATGAGGGAATCCCTAACCCGGATCGCAACGGACGGTGCACATTGGTGAGCCGCGGGATTAGCGACGCGCACGGCCGCCTCATCGGCTACCATACTTTCAGCGTCTGCAGCTAAAATCGATTTTGCGGAGGTTCGCGGCTCCGCGAGCTGCGCTGCATGGGATTTCGCGAGTTCTCGGCAAGGCCGCGCCATCACGCGCAAGACATTGAAGCCGCGACGACTGGTTCTCTAATCGCGTTTTCAAATCCTGCGACGACATTCTCGACCACTGTCGCCGCCCGGGGGCGGCCGGCCTCAAGCTGGCGATCATTCTGGTCGCCATCGGCCTCGTCTCGCGGCTTGGCGGCGCGCTCGCCAACCGGCGGGGCCGCGCCTTTGGGCGTCTCGGGGATGCCGATCTGCGTCGCCGCGCTGCTTTTGCTGATCGTCGTCGCGGCTGAACAGCCGCTAGATCGGCTTCTTTGGGTTAGCCGCCTTTCGGCGCCGGGCTTGTCCTTTTCACCGCGCCGAACAACCATGCGATGATCAACGCGGCGCCGCCCGATCTTTCCACCGCGGGCGGCGGGATGCTCGATCTGATGCCCGTTCTCGGCACGAGCCTTGGGGTCGCCAGCGCTTCCTCGATGCTGTCCTGGCGCGTGCAGGTCGCGGGCGGCGGGCGCAGGCTCTCGCTGATCCAGGGGCGCCATCTGATCGAGGCGGCGCAGAGCGGCCTCTTGATGCTCGCCGTCTTCGCGGCCCTCGCCGGGGCCACTTCGATGATCCGCAAGAACGCCGCCGCCGGCCGGGCGGGCTGAAGCCCGGAAGGCGGGGTCGCTGAAGGCGATCGCAGGGTCTTCGTCGCCTGCGAGGCGCCGCTCGGCCGCATCGCGCAAAATCTGGCCTCGCGCGGCGATGGCGACGTGGCGCTGATCCTGCAGACAGCCAGCGGCAAAGTGGAGCTGAAACTTCCCGGCAAATATCAGGTGTCGGCGCAGGCGGCGGGAACGCTGAAGGCGATCCCGGGGATTGTTGCTGTGGAGCATGTGTGAGTGGGGACAATCAACGGCTTCCGAGCGAAAGTGGGAGGTTATTCTCGGTCTAGCGACACGGCTCGATATGTCCCGTTTCGACAACGCTCAGTTGAAGTCAAAAATGGCAGGATCTAAGTTCATCTCGGCTAAACAGGCGGCAATATGCGCCGCGTCCTGTTCGTCCATAACGTTACCCGTCCTCGCTACGGCAACATGCGCCCTACGCAAGCATTCGATGGGGAAAGCAATGGCGGCATGATCGGGATCGAAAGCGTATAACATCGATTGATCATCGACGTAGCCGTGAAGTGCCCTTCCAACCCCGATTGAATCCAGAGAAGAAAAATGTGCCGGCACGGTTGGGTCGGGAAATTTTGGCGTCTTGTAATTGGCATCCTCACGGAGCTTTTTCATCCAGACGTGAGCTTCGTCCGCGACAATTACACCATGCAATGGGCTGCTGGGGAGTTCTCGCTTTAGTATATTCCAGACAACTTTGTGAGTGACGCCGTGCTCTTTGACGGCTTTCTGGCCCGGCTCGCACCTAAGGCTATACGGCTTCCCAGTGGGCGGATAAAATAAGGCGACATTATTCATACACAATATCGAGCGCACGGAATAAAATGCAGAATAATAGAGCTTAACTGTTGCCCACGAGAAATGACCTCGCACGATTCCTCTTAACGCATCAACAAGTGTAACAACCGAGGAGTAAAAAAGCCCGCGACCGTCGTCCTCCAGTGCAGCCAACGCTTCCTGAGCGGTGTGCACGTCCAACGCTGGCTTTGTTTGCACATTACTCGAAGAGTAGATAAGCCAATTATTTATCTTCTGCGCCGCGAGGTGAGGCATTAGAGGTCGAATTCGGCTTTAGGGTTCTCGCCAGGCTTGAAAAACTCCACCATTCGATCGAATACGCGCTTTGGTGCATCCTTGCCTCCCAATCCCTTAACCTCGCTTTGCTTAATTAAATCTCCCTGATCGAAAGCCAGCGCCGCTGCGATCGCTTCGATTCTAAAGGACTTCCGCAAGACGCAATAGGGCACTATCTTCAGTTGCAAAAACTCCACTGCGGCCATGAATCCAGCTGCGTAAAGGAAGGCGTTGTCTTTCTCGATCCATCGCTCACCGTACTTTTGTGCTAATGCATTGAAGTAGTTTGTGAAAATTGATTTTTGTGCCTCTAACGAAGGGGCACCTATTTGCTCTAGTATCCCTTTCTCCGTAACTAGCGGCTTTATAGCTGAGACGGCAGTAGAAAGAGCAATACCGCCTCGTTGACGAGCAGTATTTGGCATCTTGATCAAATTTTCATAGGCTTGCCCAGAATCGTTAAGAGCGAGCGAGATATCTCGCGCTCTTACTGCGGCTTTGTCTACCAAATCTTCGCTTGCAATACCATATAAATCATACACTAAACTTCTAGCAACGGGTCTCTGCTCCGTATTTATGCTTAAAAATATATTTGCGCATTGTATCGTATCAAGCCCTTCATAAATAGCTACAGGTATCATGTGTTCAGCTAATTCAGGTTTTTCTCGGATTGCCTCCGCCAAGCCTGCGACTCTATGCTGTCCATCTATGATCTGCGCAGATCGTTCACGATCAAGAACGTTCACTTGTCCGTCGCTTCGTTCAAGCGCTCTCCCGGTCCAGTTAAGAACGATGCTAGCTGGGAAGTCGCCGCCTTGAAGTGTGAACGCTTTGATACCCGCGATCCTGCTCTGGCTGAGAATACGTTGGATAGCGCCTTCCTCTTGGTCCTGATGCCGTACGGCGGCGTAGCTGATGCGCGCCAGCAGGCCAGCTGGAAGCGCTGTGAGTATGAAAGTGCGGCGTTCCTGAGCTACTTCAATGAACGAATAGTATGCCAATTCAGTCTTCCGTTTGCGAGATTCAGAACGCAATTGATAGATCGGAACCTCAGCCATACCATTGCAATAAGAGCATTACCACGCGGCCCAAACTCTGAGGTTCGAAAAGGGAAATCCGCGGGTGCCCTGAAACAAATCAATACGGGCAGTTGCAGGCCAGTGCGCGTAGCGCAGGCACAATCCTAAAACCGCGGCAGCTCCGGAAACGGCAGCTGCCCAGCGTGCACGAACATCCGTCCCATCTCAGCGCAGCGGTGCAGCGTCGGGAAGACCTTGCCGGGGTTAAGCAGCCGCTTCTCGTCGAAGGCGCATTTGACGCGGATCTGCTGGTCGAGGTCGATCTCGTCGAACATTTCCGGCATCAGATCGCGCTTCTCGACGCCGACGCCATGTTCGCCTGTCAGCACGCCGCCGACCTTGACGCAGAGGCGCAGGATGTCGGAGCCGAAATCCTCGGCGCGCTGCAATTCGCCCGGCACATTGGCGTCGAAGAGGATCAGCGGGTGCAGATTGCCGTCGCCGGCGTGGAACACATTGGCGACGCGCAGCGCATATTTTTCGGAAAGATCGCGGATGCCGGCGAGCACCTGCGGAAGCGCCTTGCGCGGAATGGTGCCGTCCATGCAGAGATAATCGGGCGAGAGCCGCCCGACGGCGGGAAAGGCCGCCTTGCGTCCGGCCCAGAAGGCGAGGCGCTCGGCCTCGGAGGACGAGATCCGGCATTGCGTCGCGCCGCGCTTCAGCGCAATCCGCTCCACCAGACCAACCAGATGATCGACCTCGACGGGCGGGCCATCAAGCTCAACCAGAAGCATGGCCTCGGCGTCGCGCGGATAGCCGACCTGCACGAAATCCTCGGCCGCCTGAATGGCTGGCCGGTCCATCATCTCCATGCCCCCCGGAATGATCCCCGCAGCGATGACGTCGGCGACGCAGGCGCCGGCCGCCTCGCTCGAATCGAAGGCGATCATCAAGGCGCGCGCGCATTCGGGCTTTTGCAGGATGCGCACGGTGACCTCGGTGACGATTCCAAGCATGCCCTCCGAGCCGACGATGAGGCCGAGCAGATCATAGCCGTCGGAATCGAGCCAGGCGCCGCCGAGCCTGACGATCTCGCCCGTCATCAGCACCATTTCGACGCCGAGCACGTTGTTGGTGGTGAGGCCGTATTTGAGGCAATGCACGCCGCCGGAGTTTTCGGCGACATTGCCGCCGATCGAGCAGGCGATCTGGGAGGAGGGGTCCGGCGCGTAATAAAAGCCCCTGTGCTCGACGGCGCGGGTGATCGCCAAATTGGTGACGCCGGGCTCGACGACGGCGATCCGGTTGTCGAAATCGATTTCCTTGATCTGGTTGAACTTCATCATGGAAATGAGGACGCCGTCGCGCAGCGGCAGGGCGCCGCCCGAAAGCGAGGTGCCAGCCCCGCGCGGAACCACCTTGACGCCGTTCGCATGGCAATAAGCGAGGACGGATTGCAGTTCCTCGAGGTTCGAGGGCAGCACGACGGCGAGCGGCAGATTGGCGTAGGCGGTGAAGCCGTCGCTTTCATAAGGGCGCCGGCCGATTTCGGTGTCGATTACGCCTTCGCCGCGGATCATTTTGCGCAACGATGCAACGATCTCGCCGCGCCGCATCAGGATGGTTTCGTCGACGTCCATTGGTTTCATTGGTTTGCCTGCTGGATCTGTCGGGGCCCGGCGATGCGGGGTCGTCCCCCGACTTGGCGCGCGCGACGCTGTTTGTGGCAGATGCGCGGGGCGCTGCGCAAGTTTTTGCGCAGGCCGCGGGGCGCGCGCCTTGCGTTCAGCGGCTTTGGCTCCTATAAGCGCCTCCATTCCACACGCGGATCGCGCGACCCTGCTTCAAGGGCCGCTCCCGGTGGCTTTTTTCTATGGGGCGACGCAAACGCTCCCGGAAAAAAAGTCCATATCGCTCCGCGGCGGCTTTAACCGGAGAAACGAACGCTATGTCCCTGCCTGATTTCACCATGCGCAGCCTGCTCGATGCGGGCGCCCATTTCGGCCACCAGTCGCATCGCTGGAACCCGAAGATGGAGCCCTATATCTTCGGCGCGCGCAACAATATCCATATCATCGACCTCGCCCAGACGGTGCCTTTGCTGCATCAGGCGCTGAAGGCCGTCTCGGACACCGTCGCGCGCGGCGGCCGCGTGCTGTTCGTCGGCACCAAGCGCCAGGCTCAGGACGCCATCGCGGAGGCGGCGCATAAATCAGCTCAATATTACATTAATTCGCGTTGGTTAGGCGGCATGCTGACCAACTGGAAGACCATCTCCGCCTCAATCCAGCGCCTGCGCAAGGTCGAGGATCTTCTCAGCGGCGGGGCCGTCGGCCTCACCAAGAAGGAGCGCCTGATGATGTCGCGCGAGCGCGACAAGCTCGAGAAGGCGCTCGGCGGCATCAAGGAGATGGGCGGCGTGCCGGACCTCATCTTCGTGATCGACACGAACAAGGAGCAGCTCGCCATCAAGGAAGCGGCGCGTCTGCACATTCCTGTCGCGGCGATCCTCGACACCAACAGCGATCCCGACGGCATCACTTTCCCGATCCCGGGCAATGACGACGCTGGCCGCGCGATCACCCTTTACTGCGATCTTGTCGCCAGAGCCGCGCTCGACGGCATCGCCCGCGGCCAGGGCTCGAGCGGCATCGATTTCGGCGAAGCCGATCAGCCGCCGGAAGAGATTCTGCCCGAAGAGGCCGCCGCATCCGAGCCCGTCCTCGCGGTCGAGGCGTTCGAAGCGCCCGCGGAGGCCTTCGAACTGCTCACCGCGCCGCGCGGCGCGCCGGACGATCTCGGCAAATTGCCCGGCATTGGTCCGCAGATCGTCAAGAAGCTCAATGACGCGGGCCTGTTCCATTTCTGGCAGATCGCCGCCATGACCCCGGAAGACGCGGCCAAGACCGATCATGACCTGAAGCTCGGCGGGCGCATCGAGCGCGACGGCTGGGTCAATGTGGCGCGCGGCCTCGTCGCCGCCTGACCGGCGCATCAAAGGCGCGGGTTCTCGCGCGGGTCTGGCCCGATCCCGTTGGTCCAGACTTGCGGCGCCCGGTCCGAATGGCCGGCTGAACACTTGCGATTTTGATCCATAACTTGCGATCTTTATTAAAGAACTGAAGGAAGACGACAATGGCGAGCGTCACGGCCGCACTGGTGAAGGATCTTCGCGAGAAGACCGGCGCCGGCATGATGGATTGCAAGAACGCCCTCACCGAAACCGAGGGCGATATCGAGGCGGCGATCGACTGGCTGCGTAAGAAGGGCCTCTCCAAGGCTGCCAAGAAATCCGGCCGCATCGCCGCCGAGGGCCTTGTCGCAGTCGCGGTGCATGGCCACGACGGCGTTGTCGTCGAGGTCAATTCCGAGACCGATTTTGTCGCCCGCAACGAAGAGTTTCAGGCGCTCGCGCGGACCATTGCACTGGTCGCCGTCGAGAAGGGACTGACCGACGTCGAGGACATCAAGGGCGCTCATTATCCGGGTGGCGGGACGGTCGGCGAGGCCATCGCGAACCTGATCGCCACGATCGGCGAAAACATGACGCTGCGGCGCGCCGCAGCTGTGCATGTTCCCCATGGCGTCGTCGGCCAGTATGTGCATAACGCGGTCGCCGACGGCCTAGGCAAGATCGGCGTCCTCGTTGCGCTGGAGTCGACCGGCGACTCGGTCGCTCTCGCGCCGCTGGCCCGGCAGATTGCGCTGCATGTGGCCGCCGCCAATCCGCTGGCGCTCGATCCCACGGCGCTCGATCCCGCCGTCGTCGAACGCGAAAAGGCTGTGCTCGCCGACAAGAACGCCGGCAAGCCGGCCCATGTCCTCGAAAAAATCGTCGAATCGGGCCTCAAGACCTATTACAAGGAGGTCTGCCTCATCGATCAGCCCTCGATCCACGCCGAACACGCCAACAAGACCATCGGTCAGGTGGTGAAAGAGGCTGAAAAGATTGCCGGCGCACCGGTGAAGCTGACGGCTTTCGTGCGTTATTCGCTCGGCGAAGGCATCGAGAAGCAGGAAAGCGACTTCGCCGCCGAGGTCGCAGCCGCGGCAAGCGGCCAGCTCTGACGCAGCACAATACGCCGACGACCGGGCCGCTGGCGCATACGCGCGAGCGGCCTTTTGTATTGGACGAAATCCGAATGGAAATTGACGCTCCCTGATTTTCGAACGAATGTCGGGGCCTCGCGCGCCAGCGCCGCGTTGATTCAAGATAATCGCGTTGGAGGAGGCCTCCATGTCCTTTCGACTTTCCCCGTCATTTCGCCCTAAAGCACTTTTGATCGGTTCCGCCTTTCTTTCCGGCCTTGCTGTCCTCGCGCTGGCCGGTCCCGCGGCAGCGGAGTCGGTCCGCAAGGATTGCAGCGTAAAATACCAGGCCGCGAAGGCCGCCGGCACACTGAACGGGCTGGCGTGGCCGCAGTTTTACAGCCAATGCGCGGCTGAGGCGAAGACGGCCGCGCCAGGGGCGGCGCCCGCCGCTAGCCCTGCCGCGACTCCGGCTGCGACGCCAGCTGCTCCTCCGCCTGCAGCAGCTCCGAAGCCGGCGCCGACCGCTGCGGCGCCTGCGACTCCTACGGCTCCCGCCGCTGGCGGCTCAGCGGTGTTCCCGACTGCGGTTTCCGCCGCTCACGCCAGCGAGAAGCCGGGCAAGGCGCGCATGCTGACCTGTCTCGACCAGTACAAGGCGAATAAGGAGACGAATGCAAACGGCGGATTGAAATGGATTCAAAAGGGCGGCGGCTATTACAGCCAGTGCAACGCGCGCCTGAAAGGCTGACGCGGCGTCCCTATCATCTTGAAGCGTTCGGCGACTGGTCTGACTTCAGTCGGCCGCCGAGCCGCAGCTCTTACAGGTAGGCGTAGGCGGCGAGCAGGGATCCTAGGATCCCGAGGCCGATCGATGCGCGCCACGGCCAGCGCTGGCCGCGCATGATGATCGATATCGTGGCCACCGCGATCGCCACATGCAGGAAGGTCACCGCCATTGTGAGCAGATGGTGGCGTCGCTCGTGCCGTTCGCTGTCGTGCAGCTTGACGTCGGTCTCGTGTTCAAGCTCCCGGCCTTTCGCCAAAAGTTCCTGTTCATCCGCGCCGTATCGTTGCGCTTGCGCCTTATAGGCGTCGGCCTCGGGTCCGCCGGCGGCGGCGGCGATCTGATACATGTTCTTCTTGATGCTTTTGGCCTGGTAGAAATTCCAGGTGTCGGTCGCCTTGTTCTGCACCAGAACGGCTGCGTTCTTGTCGCCGATCGTCGCCGCTGTTTCGATTGTCTCCAGACTGCCGACCGTCGCGGCGACGACCGCCAGAAGGGCGATCGTGACCGAAACCTGCATCAGGAAGGGGTCGCCCGAATGAGCGACATGCTCGGCGTGCTCAGCGTGTTCGAAAGGTTCCGTCGGCGAGTCGGTCATGGCGTAAAGCGTTCCGGTGGGCGCGGCCGGCCAGCGATATCGCGCCGCTGGCTGAAAAGCCACACCGTTAGGGCAAAGCGCGCTGTAACGGCTGATTTAATAGACAGGCGAAACGACCCGCAATATAAACTTCAACGTTGCGGCTGCATGCGGCCGTCCGGCAGGAGATCTCGACGCAATGCAGACTGAGAGCATCGATTCGAGCGTTTCCGATCTTTCGTCCGCCTCTCAGCCCAATGCTTCGGTCGATGCGTCGTCCGACGGCTTGGCCGCTTTGCGCCGGACGATGGTCGATCGCCAGATCAAGACATTCGACGTCACCGACGCTGCAGTGCTGGCGCGAATGCTTGAGACGCCGCGCGAGCTGTTTCTCCCTGCGGAGCTGAAGCCTCTCGCCTATTCGGATTCCTGTTTGCAGTTGAAGCCCGGCGCGCCGGGGCAAACGCCGAGAACGCTTCTCGCGCCATTGGTCTTGGCGCGTCTCATACAGGGTGCGCGGGTGATGGACGGGGATAAGGCGCTCGTCGTCGCGGCGGCCGGGGGTTATTCGACCGCCCTTGTCTCGGGCCTCGCCGCTGACGTCGTCAGTCTCGAATCCGATGCTGCGTTGTTCGAGCAGGCCCGCGCCAGCCTCGACGCCTTCGGCCTCAAGAATGTGCACCTGCTTCTCGGCCCGCTCGCGGCCGGCGCGCCGGGCGAGGCTCCGTTCGACGTTATTTTGATTGACGGCGGCGTCGCGGCCAATCTCGATCCGCTGCTTGCGCAACTCAAGAACGGCGGCAGGCTGGTCACCGTCCAGCGCTTGCCTGACGGGACGGGCAAGGCCGTTCGCTATGATAAGGTCGATGGCGCGTTGGGTTATCGCATCCTGTTCGACGCAGCCGCCCCCGTGCTGGAGCCGTTCAAACCGGCGGAGGCATTCACGTTTTCTTGACCCTGGAAACCGTCGTTTCCATAAAAGAGACGTCATCGCCTGTTTGGAACGAACTATTGGTTCGAAAGACAAGCGGATTGGTCCCGCGGATCTTTGGCGCTCCCCGCTGCGAGATCGAATGCACAGGCTTGGGCGAGAACCGGGAAACGAAGACGTGAAGTCGAGGACAAACCGTTTTGCTTGAGTTGACGCAACGCTTCCCACCGTCCCGCTTCCGCGTCGATTTTTGGTCCCGGCGGATGGTGCTGTGCGCCGGGTCCGCCGCCGCAATGCTTGCCGCCTGCCTCGCGCTGGCTCAGCCGGGCGTGGCTGAAACGATGTCCGGCGCCTTGTCCCGCGCCTATGTCGGCAATCCGGACCTCAACCAGCAACGCGCTGGCACCCGCGCCCAGGATGAGAATATTCCGCGCGCCAGCGCTGGCTGGCGCCCGACGGTGAATGCGACCGGGCAATTCGGCTATAATTACCTCGACACCACCCAAGGGGGCGTCAGGACCCACGGAAGCACGCCGCCGACGACCGTCGCCTTGACGGTAACCCAAAATGTTTTCAACGGCGACCGCACGCTGAATGGCGTGCGCCAAGCCGAATCGAACGTCTTTGGCTCGCGCGAAGATCTCCGCAATCGGGAACAGAATGTTCTGCAGAATGGCGCCACCGCCTATATGAATGTGCTGCGCGACACCGCCATTCTCGATCTCCGCCGCAACAACATCACGGTGCTCGAGGAGCAGTTGCGCCAGACGCGGGACCGTTTCAATGTCGGCGAGGTGACGCGCACCGACGTCGCGCAGGCCGAATCAAGTCTCGCCAATTCGCGGTCGGATTATTTCACGGCGCAGGCCAATCTGCAGACCAGCATCGCCAATTTCCGCCAGATCATCGGCATCGAGCCGACGCGCCTGGAGCCGGCGCGGACCATCGAGGCTTTGCTGCCCAAAGATATGAATGCCGCCGTCGTACTCGCCCTCGGCGAGCATCCGGCGATTCAGGCGGCGTTCCATGCCGTCGACGCCGCGGAGCTGCAGGTTAAGCTGGTCGAGGGCGAACTCTACCCAACCCTCAATGTCGTCGGCAGCGTCCGGCACGACACCGATTACGTCGGCGTGCGCAACGCCACCTTCCTGAATGGCGCTGTGTCGGGGCAGCTCAGCGTGCCAATCTATGAGGGCGGCGCGGTTTACGCCCGCACGCGCCAGGCGAAGGAGACGCTAGCGCAAGCGCGCCTGCAGGCCGATCTGCAGCGCGATATAGTGCGCGCCGCCGTTGTGTCGACCTGGGGCCAGCTCGACACGGCGCGCGCGGTGATCCAGTCGGCCAAGGCGGCGGTCAAGGCCGCGGAGATCGCCCTTGAAGGCATTCGCGAGGAAGCCAAGGTCGGCCAGCGCACGACCTTCGATGTTCTCTTCGCGCAGCAGACGCTGCTCAATACGCGCGTCAGCCTCGTCACGGCGCAGCGCGATCGCGTCGTCGCCTCCTACGCCGTCTTCGCGGCGATTGGACGGCTTTCGGCGGCGAACCTTGGCCTCGAAGTCGCTCAATATGATCCGACCGTCCATTTCGAACAGGTCAAGGATAAGTGGATCGGCCTGCGTACGCCGGATGGGCGCTGACCCGGGCCGATCGACGAGAGCTTTGATCAGCGCGACGCAGCGATGTCGCGGCCCACGCCTTTTGAGCGCGCCCTAAGATCCCCGAATCCAAAGCCTTCATGATTTTGGATCGGTTCGATCCGAAATCATTCTGAACTTGGGCGCTGCGGCGCCCGGCGCGGAGTTGTGGATCCGTCGGGCGTCCGCCTTGCCAGCGCCGGAAAGCTGAGCCTAACTTGAAACCAGTGATTCCGCAGGCCATGTCCGGGCGCGTCTCAATCGCATCGGTTCGCGTCGCCGACGCGAAACATGAAATTTTGGGAAGAAACCGAGGCCATGAGCGCAATCCACCTCATTCAAACGACCGGCGATTCCTCCGAGGCGGCGCGAGGCGCTTCGAGCGAAGCTTCGCGGGAGCCGTCGATGGAGGATATTCTGGCCTCGATCCGGCATATCATCACCCAGGATCAGTCGCTGTTCGCGGCCGAGGAGGGAACCGGCGAAACCGTTGAACTCGTGCGGGCGGTCGCCGAGCCGGGCGTGGCGCCCGTCTATGAGTTGAGGCGCGAGCTTGAGGCGGAAAGCTTCACGATGCAGCTCGAGGCCGAGCGCGACGACGGCCAAGCCCCGGCTCAGCCGGCGGAGGTTGCGGATCTGAGCGAGCACGCCGGCGAGCCGCTGGCCTCGTCCGCAACGGACGCCTCCGTCGCGGCGGCGTTCCATACGCTCGTCGCCAGCCGCTTCGCGCAGGATCCGGAAGCCGTCCTGGCCATGACGCGGGAGGTCTTGCGGCCGCTGGTGGCGAACTGGCTCGACGCCCATTTGCCGGCCCTTGTCGAAAGTCTCGTCTGCGCCGAGATCGATCGGATCGCCAAGGGCGCATAGCGCGCAAAGCGCTCCAGAGCGATCCGCCGCCCTTCGCGCGGCTTGCCTTTTTCCCCGCCGTTTGCAATCGCTGAACGCCGGAGCGGATCAGGAAGCGCGAAAGACGATTTTCCGCTCGCATCCGGCTCTTACCTTTTGGAATCATCCGCGCGGGGCGCCTCCGCGCGCCGGTGGTTTGGCGCGTAATCGAAACGAAGTGAACTGAACTTATGATGGAAAAGACGTTCGATCCGGCAGCGGTCGAAAGCCGCATTTCGGCCGCCTGGGAAAAGGCTGAGGCGTTCAAGGCGGGGCGCCCCGACCGCGCCGCTGCGGAGCCCTTCGCCATCGTCATCCCGCCGCCGAACGTCACCGGCTCGCTGCATATGGGCCATGCGCTCAACACGACTTTGCAGGACATACTCGCCCGCTTCGAGCGCATGTCCGGCAAGGATGTGCTCTGGCAGCCGGGCACGGACCATGCCGGCATCGCGACGCAGATGGTGGTCGAGCGCCAGTTGATGGAGCGTCAGGAGCCCGGCCGGCGCGAAATGGGCCGCGAGAAGTTTCTGGAGCGTGTGTGGGCGTGGAAGGCCGAATCGGGCGGCGCCATCGTCAACCAGCTGAAGCGCCTCGGCGCTTCATGCGACTGGTCGCGCGAGCGTTTCACCATGGACGAGGGCCTGTCCCGGGCCGTCGTCAAGGTGTTCGTCCAGCTCCACAAGGAAGGGCTGATCTACAAGGACAAGCGCCTCGTCAATTGGGACCCCGTGCTGCAGACCGCGATCTCCGACCTTGAGGTGGTTCAGGTCGAGACCAAGGGCCACCTTTGGCACTTCAAATATCCGGTCGTCGACGATGCCGGAAAAGAGACCGGCGCGTTCATCACCGTGGCGACGACGCGGCCCGAGACCATGCTTGGCGATGCGGCGGTGGCGGTCAATCCAAGGGATGAGCGCTACCTGCATCTGCATGGCAAGAAGGTGCGGCTGCCGCTGGTCGGGCGGCTGATCCCGATCGTCGCCGACGAATATTCCGATCCCGAGAAGGGCACCGGCGCGGTGAAGATAACCCCCGCGCATGACTTCAACGATTTCGAGGTCGGACGGCGGCACGGGCTGACGCCGATCAATATTTTCGATGCGGAAGCCAATCTGGCGCTCAAAGGGAACGAGTTGTTTCTCGCCGGCGCTGAGCCCATCGCGGGCCTTGATGAATTACATGGAAAGCCGCGCGAATATGCGCGCAAGAGGATCGTCGAGCTGATGGAGGAGCGGGAGCTTCTCGACGCGATCGAGCCCAACCCGCATATGGTGCCCCATGGCGACAGGTCCGGCTCGATCATCGAGCCCTATCTTACCGACCAATGGTATGTCGACGCCAAGACGCTGGCGCAGCCGGCGCTGGCGGCCGTCCGCGAAGGCCGGACGAATTTCGTCCCGAAGAACTGGGAGAAGACCTACTTTGATTGGCTGGAGAATATCCAGCCCTGGTGCATCTCGCGCCAGCTCTGGTGGGGTCATCAGATCCCGGCCTGGTATGGGCCAGATGGAAGGATTTTCGTCGCCGTCTCGGAGTCCGATGCTGCGTCGGCGGCGCTCGCGCATTACGGCGAGCAGACCCTCTTGGCGCGCGACCCGGACGTCCTCGACACCTGGTTTTCCTCCGCGCTCTGGCCCTTCTCGACGCTCGGCTGGCCGGATGAGACAACTGAACTCAAGCGCTTCTATCCGACCAATGCGCTCGTCACCGGTTTCGACATCATCTTCTTCTGGGTCGCCCGCATGATGATGATGGGGCTCCACTTTCTCGACGAGGTTCCATTCCGCGACGTCTATATCCACGCGCTCGTTCGCGACGAGAAGGGCGCCAAGATGTCGAAGTCGAAGGGCAACGTGATCGATCCTCTGGGCCTCATCGAGCAATATGGCGCGGATTCGCTGCGCTTCACGCTCGCCGCCATGGCGGCGCAGGGGCGCGATCTGAAGCTCTCGACGCAGAGGGTCGAGGGCTATCGCAATTTCGCGACCAAGATCTGGAACGCCGCCCGCTTCGCCGAGATCAACGGATGCGAGCGCGTCGAAGACTTCGATCCGAGGTCCGTCAAAGTCACGCTCAACGCCTGGATTCTGGGCGAGGCGGCCAAGGCCGTCGCCGAGGTCGCGGGCGCGATCAAGACCTATCGTTTCAACGACGCCGCCAATGGCGCCTATCGCTTCGTCTGGAATATTTTCTGCGACTGGTATCTGGAGCTGGCCAAGCCTCTCCTGCAGGGCGCCGACGGCCCGGCGAAGGATGAAACGCGGGCGGCGACCGCCTTCGCGCTAGACGAGATTTTGAAGCTGCTGCATCCCTTCATGCCGTTCCTCACCGAGGAGCTTTGGGGCGCCAAAGGCGAGGCTGGCCCGGCGCGGAAGAATTTGCTGGCGCTGGAGCCCTGGCCGCGCCTCGAAGGGCTCGAAAACGCAGCGGCGGAAGCGGAGATCGGCTGGGTCATCGAGCTCGTTTCCGAGGTGCGCTCCGTGCGCTCCGAGATGAATGTGCCGGCGGGCGCGTTGATCCCGCTCGTTCTGGTCGGCGCCGACGAAAACGTCGCCGCGCGCGCAAAAAATTGGGACGAGACGCTGCGCCGTCTCGCGCGGCTCTCGGAGATTTCCTTCGCGGCGGAGGCGCCCGAAAGCTCCGTCCAGCTGATCGTGCGCGGATCGGCGGCGGCGCTGCCGCTGAAGGGCGTCATCGATTTCGACGCGGAGAAAATCCGGCTCGCCAAGGAGATCGGCAGGCTTGAGGCCGACGCCAAAAAGATCGAGGCCAAGCTCGGCAACGCCGATTTTGTCGCGAAGGCGCCGGATGAGGTGGTCGAGGAAAACCGAGAGCGGCTGGAGGAAGCGCGGGCGCGGGCGGAAAAACTCGGCGCGGCGCTGAAGCGGCTCGGTTAGAGCGTTTTCCGACCGAATGGATCATCCCGGTCGACAAGAAATCGCTCCACTTTTGGAAACTCGAGCATCGGGCTCGAAACGGGGAGCCGCTCTCGGCCAAAAATCCGATGCGTAAACAGGAGATTGGAGCAGCGGATTCGATTCCGACGAAGCGTCCGAGTTTCAAGAACGCCTATCCAGCCAAAAACGGGATCGCGACGCCAAAGGTCTGCAAGAGAAGGATCGTATTCAGGAACAGGACAGCCGCCGCGCCGGCGACAGCGCCGATGCGCGTCAGGCGGCCGTTGACGAAGGGGCCCATGATGTCGGCGCGCTGCGTGAAGATCAAAAGCGCGATCATCGGGAAGGGCAGCGCGATGCTGAGCACGACCTGGCTGAAAACCAGCGCATTGGTGGCGTTTACGCCGAGCGCGACGATGACGAAGGCGGGGATCATGGTCACGAGCCGGCGGATCCAGACGGGTATTCTGAAGCCAACGAAGCCCTGCATGATCATCTGACCGGCCATGGTGCCGACCGCCGAACTTGAGACGCCGGACGCCAGAAGCGAGACCAGAAAGACGCTCGCGGCGCCAGCGCCGAGGATCGGCGTCAACATATGGTAGGCGGTTTCGATTTCCGCGACGCCGCTATGCCCGGCGTGAAAGGCGGCCGAGGCCATCATCAGCATCGCCATATTGACTGCGCCGGCGAACATCAGCGCGATGACGACTTCCTTGTTGGAGTAGCGCAGAAGTTCGCGCCGGTCGGCGTCGTCGCGGGCGATCGTGCGGGCCTGCGTCAGGCCGGAATGCAGATAAATCGCGTGCGGCATGACGGTCGCGCCGATGATGCCGACGGCGATGGTGACGGCGGCGGCGTCCTGCAGCTGCGGAACGACGGTGTGAAAGGCGGCCGCGCCCCAGTCGACTGGCGCGATGAATAATTCGATGACGTAACAGAAGCCGATCATCGCGATGAGCGCGCCGATGATCAGTTCAATCGACCGGAATCCGTGTCGTTCGAAGGTCAGGATGCCATAAGTCACGATGGCCGTGACGACCATGCCCCAGATCAGCGGCAGGCCGAAAAGCAGCGATAGCCCGATCGCGCCGCCGAGGAATTCCGCGAGGTCGGTCGCCATGGCGGCGATCTCGCTGACAATCCACATGGCCCAGACAAGGGGGCGAGGCCATTCCTCGCGGCAGAGTTCGGCGAGGTTGCGCCCGGTGACGATGCCGAGCTTGGCCGAGAGGGCCTGAAACAGCATGGCGATAACGTTGGCGAGCAGGACCACCCAGAGCAGGGTATAGCCATATTTGGCGCCGGCCTGGATGTTCGTCGCGAAATTGCCAGGGTCCATATAGGCGATCGAGGCGATCACCGCAGGCCCCGCCATGGGAATGAAGGCGCGCCAGCCGCGCCGCCGGCCATCGAGCACCTCGCGAATGGCGTATTGCATTCGACGCGACTGACCTGCGAGCGCGGGACCCTGTGCGATATCCGTCATCGGCAATTCCATCGAGCCCTTGATCAGCCGACGCTGCTTGAACGTCGCGCATGACGGCGCACTCCGCAGGACCTGCCGCCGCCGTCGCCAAATTGGTCTTGATACTGCATAATGTAGCCATGGCTACAAAAAGGTCAACGTGAAAAAACCGGCAAAAAGGACGCGGCGTTGCCCGTTTCGACTGGGGACAGCGCCGCCCGCGTGAGACAATTAACGATCGTTGCGGTAAAACCATCGAGCCGCGGTCCTGCGGCGGGCTTCGCCCGCGCGCCGATATAAGCCTCGAAAAACGAGGCGGCAAAAGGCGCAAAGTCGCCGGCCCCGGGAGAGGGTGAGCCGAAGATGATGAAGAAACAGGCGAAGCTCGATCCTTCCGCGATTGAACTGCCAGCCGAGGCGGAGCAGGCGGAGCGCTTCGAGAAAGCGCGTTTGGCGCAAGCCGGCGCGGTGCTCGAAGATTACGTCGAATTGATCGACGATCTCTTGACCAGCGGCGGCGAAGCGCGCCCGACCGACATCGCGCGCAGGCTGGGCGTTTCGCATGCAACTGCGATCAAGAGCATCGCCAGGCTGAAACGGGAAGGACTCGCGACGTCGAAACTCTACCGCGGGGTATTCCTGACCGCGGAGGGGCAGGCGCTCGCCGCCCGCGTGCGCGCCCGCCATCGGCTCGTTGTCGATTTGTTGATCGCGGTCGGCGTGCCGCCCCATTGCGCGGAACTTGACGCCGAAGGAATCGAGCACCACGTCTCAGACGTCGCATTGGCGGCTTTCTCGCGCTTCCTGATGCGCTAGCGGGGCGCGATTCGCCTCTGCCGAAATGCGATTGCGATCGATGGTGAAGACGATCGACTGTCGGCTCAATGCCTTTGGCGGGGAGCCTTCGACGCAAAATTTCAGAGCGTCAAGGGAGAAGGCGTCCGGGCCCGTCGCCGCCCTCGCATCTGTCCTAAACTGGCACAGGAATTTGTGCTTTTTTAGCCACATGCAGGGATAACCTGACCTCGACTTGCCAGACCAAGAAGAACGGCCCTTTTCAGGCCCATTAGACTCGGTAATTGTGGGCCTAACAAAGCAGATTTCATTCAACGCCGGCGCCTCCCGCGCGGCGTTTTTTCATCCCCGGATGTTTGATCCGGGGCGACATTCGGGACCGATGCGATGAACGCGGGCGCCTTGGAGAAATGGGGAAAGGCCGTCCGCCGGGTGACGGATCGCACCTTTTGCGCTGCGCGGGCCGTGTATTGCTGGGCTGTCAGCAGGCGATCGAACCTCGCCGACGCGGACGCCGGGATCGAAGCGATGCGGACGATATTTGACATCCATCTGGGTGATGCGGCGCCGGCCGGAAGCAAATTATTTTCGTGCTCGCGGCGCCAATTTGAATTCTGGCGCGTTGTCGCCGTAACGGCGGTTGCGCGTACCGGTCGCATTGCGCGCCTTGAAAGAAGCCCATGTCTTTGCTGCGGTTGAGACGCTTTGGAGCTTTAGCTCTGTTCGGACTGGCAGTCAGTTTGCCGGCCGCGAATATCCACGCGCTTGAGGGCGCGGGCAACGCGGCGGCCGGCGATAAGGCGTCCGTTTCCAAGGCCTTCAAGACTCCGCGCGCCGCTCTGCTGGCGGGCTTGGAGGATTTCCGTTCGGGCGCGTCCGATTCTGCGATCGCCGCGCTGAAATACGCCGCGGCGGGCGGCGAGACGCTGGCGCAATGGAAGCTCGCCACGATTTACGCCACGGGCGACGGCGTGCCGCATGACGACCTCAAAGCCTATGAATATTTCTCCCAGATCCTCAGCGGCTACGATGAGGACGATCCGGATTGGCGCGATAAATCCGTCGTCTCCAACGCCTTCGTAGCGATCGGCACCTATAGCCTGAACGGCATCGCGGACACGAAAGTACGGCCGGATCCCGAGCGCGCTCGACTCATGTTTAATTACGCGGCGACCACCTTCGGGGACGCAACCGCCCAGTATAATCTGGCGCGGCTCTATCTTGATGGAGTCGGCGGCGACAAGGACAGCCGGCAGGGCTTGCGCTGGCTCTACCTCGCGGCGGACAAGGGCAATGTTCAGGCGCAGGGCCTTCTTGGCCAGTTGATGTTTCAGGGGCGAGAGGGGCTGGCGCCGCAGCGCGCGCGCGGCCTGATGTGGATCACGCTCGCGCGCGAGGCTGCGAACGACTCCGCGAAGGACCAGTGGATCAAGGATCTCTACGAAAAATCCATGGCCGCCGCGACGGACATGGAACGGCAGACGGCGCTGAACTATCTCGAAGATCATCTGAAACGCCGGAACTGATTGATCCGCGATTGGCTGCGGCGCTCGTCCGCCGCGTGAGCCTTGATCAAACGACTGGCGCCGCGCTCAGGCGAGTTCGATGCGGATCGGGACATGGTCCGACGGCTTGTCCTCGCCGCGCAACGCCTTGTCGATCGTCGTCTTGACGAGTCGGTCGGCGGCCTGCGGCGATAATAGCAGATGGTCGATGCGAATGCCTTTATTGCGCTGCCAAGCGCCGGCCTGATAATCCCAGAAAGTGTAGAGGCCCGCCTCATCCGTGGTCGCGCGCAGGGCGTCAGTGAGGCCGAGGTTCACGAGCGTGCGAAAGCGCGCCCGCGTCTGCGGCAGAAACAGCGCGTCGCCGATCCAGGCTTGCGGATCGGCGCAATCGCGCGGCTCGGGGATGACATTGTAATCGCCAGCGAGGACCAGCGGCTCCTCCAGCGCCAGAAGCGTGCGCGCATGGGCGATGAGGCGATCCATCCAGGCGAGCTTATAGGTGTATTTGTCGGTGTCCGGCGGGTTTCCGTTCGGCAGATAGATCGACGCGATGCGGATGACGCCGCCGTCATGTGGAAGCACGGCCTCGATGTAGCGGGCGTGTTCGTCGGCCGGATCGCCGGGCAGGCCGCGCGTCACTTCGATCGGCGCCTTCGCCAGAATGGCGACGCCATTGAAGCCCTTTTGGCCATGCACGGCGGCATTGTAGCCGAGCGCTTCGACCGCCTCGCGCGGGAACGCCTCATCGACGCATTTCAATTCCTGCAGGCAGAGGACGTCCGGGGCGACATCGCGCAAATAGCGCAGCAGATGCTCGGTCCGCTGGCGCACCGAGTTGACGTTCCAGGTGGCGATTTGCACGAAACTTCCCCCGCTGACAGGTTTCTTTCGCCTATCCGGCGCGGGCCGCGCCGCCGGTTGCGATCGGAGCGTGTCGCGCGCGCGGCTGCATCAGGCGCGGAAGGCGCCCATGCGGAAGCACGCCCTCGCGCATCAGCGCGCGACGAAGCGGTCCGATCATCGTAAAGGCGATGATGCCCGCGCCGCGCAGCAGGTCCACGGGGAGGAGCTCCATGAGAAGCGAGCGGTTCAGGATGTCGACCCCGTTTGTGCGCAGGGAAATGTCGTGACGCCGCGCCGCGCCATAGGATTTGAGCGCGGCAGTCGAGCCGATGTCCGTCCCTTGCGCCCGCGCGTCTTCAAGCGTCTCGACGAGGGCCGCGATGTCGCGCAGGCTAAGGTTCAATCCTTGCGCGGCAAGCGGCGGAAAAACATGCGCGGACTCGCCGATGAGGGCGATGCGAGGACCAATGAGGCTCGCGACGCTCATTCCCGACATGGGGAAATAACCGCAAGGGCCGTCAAGCTCCATCGCGCCGAGAAGACCGCCGACCTGCGCCTCGATTTCGCGCGCGAGGGCCTCCGGCGCCAGCGTGCGGCGCCTGTCGGCCTCCTCCGCCGACATCAGCCAGACGAGGCTGGAACGATGCGGCTTCTCCGGGCGGGGACGCAGCGGCACCAGCGTGCAGGGGCCGGCGCGGGTATGAAATTCGGTCGATATGTTTCGGTGCGGCTTCGCATGGGCGAGAAGCACGGTCAGGGCGACCTGCGGATAGGTCCAGGTGCGGGCGCCGATTCCGGCCTTCGCGCGCACGATTGAATTGCGTCCGTCTGCGGCGACGACGACATTCGCGGCGACGCGCCGTCCATCGGCGAGAACCGCTTCGATCGCATCGGGATTGAAGGCGATGTCTTCGATCAGGCCTTCAAGGAGAGTGAGGTCCGGGCTTTCCCCGGCGATAACCGCGAGCCTGTCGACGAGGACGTCGGTTTCGATATTGGCGCCAAAGGCGGAAAGACCGATTTCCTGCGCGGAGAACGATGCCGAAGGCGCGCGAAAGCGCGCGGTGGTGGCGTCGATCATGGTGATTTTTTCGAGCGCAGCCGCTGCGTCGCGAAAGCGCGGCCAGAGCCCAAGCGCCTTGTAGAACCGCAGCGAAGCCTCAAACAACGCCACGGTGCGGCCAAAGGCGCGCCTGTCGACATGTCCGACGCAGGCGACGGTGAAGCCGGCGAGGTTGAGGGCGTTGGCAGCCGAGAGCCCGGCTGCGCCAGCCCCCGCGACCAGAACGTCCACTTCGAAATCGGCAGTTCTATGCGTCATGATCGCCGTTCCTTCACCGCTCTCCCGCCCCTTTTAGTCCGGCGCGAGGAATATGGCGAGGAGGGGCTGCGCGATTTTGCGGGCGCGGCGTTGCGGCGAGGGGACGCGGCGGCTGCGCGCGCTTCCCCTCGCCGTCTGTTTCGGCGTCAGTCGCCTATCGTTTCGCCAGCGGCACGTAATCGCGCAGCGGGGCGCCTGTATAGAGCTGGCGCGGGCGGCCGATCTTCTGCCCCGGATCCTCGATCATTTCCTTCCATTGCGCGATCCAGCCGGAGGTGCGCGCGACGGCGAAGAGGACGGTGAACATGGAGACCGGGAAGCCCATCGCCTTCAGGGTGATGCCGGAATAGAAGTCGATGTTGGGGTAGAGCTTTTTCTCGATGAAATATTCGTCGCTGAGAGCGATGCGTTCGAGTTCCATTGCGACGGCGAGCAGGGGATCGTTCTTGAGGCCAAGTTCGTTCAGAACCTCGTGGCAGGTCTCCTGCATGATTTTCGCGCGCGGATCGTAGTTCTTGTAGACGCGATGGCCAAAGCCCATCAGGCGGAACGGGTCGTTCTTGTCCTTGGCCCTTGCGATGTATTTCGGAATATTCTCCACCGAGCCGATTTCGGTCAGCATTTTCAGTGCGGCTTCATTGGCGCCGCCATGCGCCGGACCCCATAGACAGGCGACGCCCGCCGCGATGCAGGCGAAGGGATTGGCGCCGGACGATCCGGCGAGGCGCACGGTCGAGGTCGAGGCGTTCTGCTCGTGATCGGCGTGAAGGATGAAGATGCGGTCGAGCGCGCGGGCGAGGGTCGGCCGGATTTTATATTCCTCGGTTGGGACCGCAAAGCACATGCGCAGGAAGTTCGACGAATAGTCGAGTTCGTTCTTCGGATAAACGAAGGGCTGGCCAACCGCATATTTATAGGCCATCGCCGCCAGGGTCGGCATTTTCGCGATGAGCCGCATGGACGCGACCATGCGCAGGCGGGGATCCGAAATGTCGGTCGAGTCGTGGTAGAAGGCCGACAGGGCGCCGACGCTTGCAACCATCACCGCCATCGGATGGGCGTCGCGGCGAAAGCCCTGAAAGAAGCGCGCCATCTGCTCGTGGATCATCGTGTGCCGCGTGATCCTGTAGTCGAAATCTCTTTTCTGCGTCGGGGTCGGCAATTCGCCGTAAAGCAGAAGGTAGCAGGTTTCGAGAAAGTCGCCCTGTTCGGCAAGCTGGGCGATCGGATAGCCGCGATAGAGAAGGACGCCCTCGTCGCCATCGATATAGGTGATCTCAGATTCGCAACTCGCCGTGGACGTGAAACCGGGATCATAAGTGAACATCCCGGTCTTGGCGTAGAGTTTTCCAATATCTACAACCGAAGGGCCAATCGAGCCGGTCTTAACCGGCATTTCGACTGTGGTTTCGCCAAGACTAAAGGTCCCAGTCGTCGCGCTCATGGAGTCTGCCTTTGATCAAAAACTTTGGGGAAGGGAGCACGCCGAAATTTCCATTCGCCAGTCGTTCCCGTCCTGAAAGGGCGAACGCAGCGTTTAGATTTGCTCAAGTCGACGTGTTATCTTATGCGAAGTTTGGGTTCAAGCGACCGATTATTATCGCTGGCGTTTGTTTTCGCGCCGAAGCCGGGTTGATCTGTCCACCTATGACCCCATCCATCTTTTGGCGGTCGTTTAGTCTACAATAATGATCTCCTTACGCTGAGAAGGATGGTCGTTTTATGGCGTCAAGTTCAAGCCTGAAAAGGGCGCGGGAACAGGCGCGGCGCCTAAATACACGCCAATCGTTTTGAGCGGATGACAGTTTATTCATGTTTGGCGTCCGAAGCAAAAACCAATCCAACCGCCTCGCCGACGGCGAGGGACACGCACGTCGGTTCAGCCGGCCTGATCGCGCAGCCGGGCGAGGCTTTCGTCGCGGCCGAGCACGTCGAGGACGTCGAAAATTCCTGGCGAGGTCGCGCGTCCGGTCAGCGCGGCGCGCAATGGCTGGGCGACCTGACCGAGCTTCACGCTCGTCGCCTCGGCGTAATCGCGCACCGCCGCTTCCGTGGCGTTGGCCGACCAGCTTTGCAACGCCTCGAACAAAGGCAGCAGATTGGCGATGTGAACGCGGCCGCCGTTTTCGAGGATCTCCGCCGCCTTGGCGTCGAGCGGCAGCGGCCGGTCCGCGAAAAGGAAGGCCGCGCCGTCGAGCAACTCGATCAGCGTTTTGGCGCGCTCCTTCAGCCCCGGCATGGCGGCGAGCAGTTTTTCCCGCATCGCGGCGTCGAGCTGAGCCGCGCGCTCGCGTCCGCCCGGCAAATGAGGCAGGGCCCCCTCGAGCGCCGCGACGAGCTCTTCGTTTGGCGTCGCCCGGATATAATGCCCGTTCATGTTCTCGAGCTTGGCCATGTCGAAGCGCGCCGCCGAGCGCCCGACATGGGCGAGATCGAAGGCTTCCACCATCTCCTCGGTCGAAAAGAACTCCCTGTCGCCCTGGCTCCAGCCAAGCCGCACAAGGTAGTTGCGCAGCGCGACCGGCAGATATCCCATGGCGCGATAGGCGTCGACTCCGAGCGCTCCATGGCGTTTCGATAATTTGGCGCCGTCGGCGCCGTGGATCAGCGGGATATGGGCCATCGCCGGGATGGCCCAGCCGAGCGCCTGATAGATCTGGATTTGCCGCGCCGCATTGGTGAGATGGTCGTCGCCGCGAATGATCTGCGTCACGCCCATGTCGTGATCGTCGGCGACGACGGCGAGCATATAGGTCGGCGTCCCGTCGGAGCGCAGCAGGATCAGATCGTCGAGATCCCTGTTGGCCCAGCTGACGCGGCCCTGAACCTTGTCCTCGAGGACGGTTTCGCCGTCCTGCGGCGCCTTCAGCCGGATCACCGGCCTGACGCCAGAGGGCGCATCGGAATCCGGACGGTCGCGCCAGCGCCCGTCGTAGCGCGGCGGGCGTCCCTCGGCGCGGGCCAGCGCGCGCATCTCGTTGAGTTCGTCGGGCGTCGCGTAGCAATGATAGGCGCACCCCGAGGCGAGCAGGCTTTCCGCCACCTCGCGATGGCGCGCGGCGCGCTGGAATTGATAGACGACGTCGCCGTCCCACGTCAGGCCAAGCCACGAGAGGCCGTCGATAATCGCTGCGATCGCGGCGTCGGTCGAGCGTTCGCGGTCCGTATCCTCAATGCGCAGCAGCATCTTGCCGCCGGCATGGCGCGCGTAGAGCCAGTTGAACAGCGCGGTCCGCGCCCCGCCGATATGCAAAAACCCTGTCGGGGAGGGAGCGAAACGGGTTATTACCGCGTCGGACATCAGGCGATTTTCCAGTGCTTCTCGTCGGGAATGAAATTTCGGCGGATCCGATCACGGATCTTCGCGCCGACGCCCGTGTAACATGGAATAACGGAAAAAATAGAGGCCTTGCTAAGGAAATAGGCAAGCGGCGGTTGAGCGCTTTCACAATTCCATAAATGATAAAAGATCTTTAGCATGTCTATATGGCGGGAACGTCTGAAACAGCGGTCGCTTCCGGGCGCCTCGGGAAAGCTGGCGGCTTCGCTGTCGGGCTCGCCCATTTTTTTGCGCTTTTCAGCCACGCCTTCGAAACCGAGGTCGCGCTGCGGCGGACCTTTCTCTGGCTCCCTGTCGCGGCGGGCGCCGGCGTCGTCGGCTATATGTGCGCCGACCGCGAGCCTTCCCTGTGGATGCTCATTCCGCTGGCTGCGATTCTGGCCGGCCTCGCTTGGCTCGCGCGGGGCTGGCGCATCGGATTCATGCTTCTTTGCGGGCTTTGCGCCTTTTTCGCCGGCGAGCTTTCCGCCGCCTGGCGTTCGGCCCGCGTCGCGGCGCCCGTCATCGACAAGGTGACGATCGGCGTCGTCGAAGGCTTCATCGAGCAGATGGATTTCCGCCGCGCCGGCGCGCGCTTCGTCCTCAGGGTTCGCTCGATCGAAGGCCTTTCGCCCGATGCGACCCCTTTTCGCGTGCGGCTGACGACGCGCCGCGCGCCGCCCTTCGAGGCCGGGACTTACGTCAGGCTAAAGGCGCGCCTGCTGCCGCCCGCACATGCCAGTCTTCCGGGCGGCTACGACTTCGCCAAGGATGCCTGGTTCGCGCGGATCGGCGGCGTCGGCAACGCGCTCGGGCGCATCGAAACCGCGCCGGCGCCGGTTGGGGCCGGACCCGGCCTTGAGGCCATGATGGCCCTCGACCGCGGACGCAACGCGCTGGCGCGCCGCATCGACGCCATCGTCGGCGGCGACGCCGGCGCGATCGCCGCCGCCATGGTCACTGGCAAGCGCGATCTTTTGTCCGAGCCGGCGAAGGAGGTGATCCGCGAGGCCGGCATCTTTCACATCATCACGATCTCGGGCGTGCAGATGACCCTCGTCGCGGCGATTTTTTTCGTCGGGTTCCGCCGCCTGCTGGCTTCGATCCCGACCCTTGCGCTGCGCTATCCGATCAAGAAATGGTCCGCTCTCCTCGCCATGGCGGGCGCGATTTTCTACGATATCGCTACCGGCTCGCGGGTCGGCACCGAGCGCGCCCTCTTCATGACATTGATCATGCTCGGCGCCGTGCTGCTCGATCGTCAGGCGCTGACCATGCGGAACTTGGCTTTCGCCGCCCTGATCGTGATCCTGATCGAACCTGAAGCCATCATGGGCGCGAGCTTCCAGCTTTCTTTCGCGGCGGTCGCGGCGCTGGTCGCCGTCTATGAATCGCGCATGGCCGCCGCCGCCGCGGAGCGTGAGGACGCTGTCGCGCTCCGCGCGCGCGCGGTCGAAGGCGAGCGCCTCCGGCTGTTCTGGCGCGCCTGCCGGCGCCAGTTCAGTCGCGGACCCGGCGGCCTGCTGTTCGCCACTTTTTGCGCGACTTCGGCCACGGCCTCCTTCATGGCCTATAATTTCCATGAACTCAGCCCCTATGTGCTGATCGGCAATCCGCTGACGTTGACGGTCATCGAGATTTTCGCCGTGCCCGGCGCCCTGATCGGGACGCTGCTCTATCCGCTCGGTCTCGACGCCTGGGTCTGGCGCTATGTCGGCCTCGGCATCGATGGGATCATGTGGGCGGCGGCCGAGGCTGGCAAGCTCCCCTTTGCGACGGTCCATCTTCCCGCCTTCGCGCCCTGGTCGATCATTTTCCTGACGCTGGCGCTGCTCTGCGCGGTCCTCTGGCGCACCCTGTTTTTTCGCGCGATGGCGGCGCCGCTGGCGGCCCTTGGCCTCATCGGCGCGATGGCCGGCCCCTCGTTCGACATGGCGGTCGCGCCGGGCGGCGAGGCGGCGGCCTATCGCGCGGGCGACGGCAAGCTCGCGGTTCTCGCGGCGCACCCCAGCGCCTTCGCCGCCGAGCAATGGCTACGCGCCGACGCTGATGGCCGCCAGGCCGCCTCGGCCATCCGGAAAGACGTCTGCGACAAGCTCGCCTGCGTTGGACGATTGGCCGACGGCCGCTCGCTTTCCCTGGTGTTTGACATGCGCGCCTTCGCCGAGGATTGCGGGCGCGCCGACATCATCGTCACGCGGCTACGGGCGCCGCCCGGCTGCGCCGCCCGTCTCATCATCGACGGGGACGCGCTGAAGCAGACTGGCGCCGTGACGCTGTCCTTTGCGCGCGCCGGGGTCGAAACGCGCGCGGCGCGCTCCGCCGGTGAAGATCGTCCGTGGTCGCGTGCGCCCAAACGCCAATGGGGCGCCGCCGCGCCAGCCCGGGCGTCCGCACCCGCCGTCGAGGCTGTTGACGCGGGTTTCTCCGCGCCCGGCGCCGCGCCTGATCCGGAGCGGGAAGCGCAGATGGTCCCGGATGAGACGGATGATTCGTCGCCGCTGGAATAGCGCTTCGCAAGGCCGCGACGCCGCGTGCGGGATCGTGGATGGTCAGCGGTCGCGTGTGAACGCTGCGGCGGTCCCGTGCGCGCCAACGCGCCGTTTTGACGCCGGATCGGAGGCCGGACCGGATAAGCGGGGCAGGCCAGGTTTCGAAGCGCCGCTAATATCGCCGGATGAGGCTTACCAGCTTGCCCTGGATGCGAACGCGATCCGGCCCGAAAATGCGCGTCTCGTAAGCGGGGTTCGCGGCTTCCAGCGCAATCGAGGCGCCGCGCCGGCGCAACCGCTTCAGGGTCGCCTCTTCGTCGTCGATCAGGGCGACGACGATATCGCCGGTCTCCGCGGTATCCTGCCGGCGGATCACCACCGTATCGGCGTCGAAAATTCCGGCCTCGATCATCGAATCGCCGCGCACCTCCAGCGCGTAATGCTCGCCCTGCGGCAACATTTCGGGCGGCAGGCTGATGGTGTGGCTGCGGTTTTGCAGCGCCGAGATCGGCGTGCCGGCGGCGATGCGCCCCATCACCGGAATTGCGACGACCGCGCGTGCGCTCTCTTCATCCTCCCGGCTCGCCGGCAGGGAGCGGACGCGCCCCAAGGTGCCTTCGATAACGCTCGGCTCGAATCGCCTGCCGCGAACGGGATCCGGCGGCGTCGAAGAGCCGGGCATGCGCAACACCTCCAGTGCGCGGGCGCGGTTGGGCAGGCGGCGAATGAAGCCGCGCTCCTCAAGCGCAATGATCAGGCGATGAATTCCTGATTTCGAGCGCAAATCGAGGGCGTCCTTCATCTCGTCGAAGGAGGGCGGAACGCCGGTTTCCTTCAGCCGCTCATGAATGAAGCGCAACAGCTCGCTCTGCTTTTTCGTCAACATGGCTCCGACTTTCCATCCGTTCCGCGCCATGACCTCGAAATGCGAATCATGCGTTCGAGTTCAAGCTGTTAAGTGCTGGCCTCTGCGTCTTGTGAGTACGTCTTGCAAGGCCACGGCGTTCGAGGGATGCGAAGCATTTGCTACGCACAAAGGGTGAACAGACCATATCTGTTCGTGCTGCGTTCCGCAAGAACGGAAACTAAAGCGCAAGCGTTTTTTTTTGCTTCGTTTTGGATGCCCGGGGATGGAACCTTAATCTTTTCCGCACGTTTAAATAAACGGCCCGGCGTTTGGCTAGTTCTTTGCGCCGCGAGCGTCAGGCGGTCAGTTCTGGCCCGCCCGTCACGTCACAGGAGACATCGCATGGATCGTCCGCTGCAGATTGTGTTTCGCGATATCCAGCACTCGACCTCTCTCGCCAAGCTGATCGAAGAGCGGGTGCAAAGGCTGGAGCACGTCCACGACCACATCATCGGGTGCAGGGTCGTCGCCGGCGTGGCGCATCGCGGATTGCAGCAGGGCATCATGCCGCTCGCGCTCTCGGTCGAAGTCGAAGTGCCGGGCCGGCCCCTGATCGTCGCCAAGGCGAATGCGAAAAAGAAGGGCGAGCAGGGCGGCCTCGTCAACCGGGTTTTCGACGCCGTGCAGCGCCGGCTCGAACAGGTCGCGGAGATCACGAAAGGCAATGTGAAACGGCATGAGAACGCCCTCGAATCCGGCGTCGTCGTGCGTCTGTTCCCTGACCAGAACCATGGCTTTGTGCAGGTGAAGGGCGGCGCGGATCTATACTTCACGCGCAATAGCGTGGTTCGGGGCAGTTTCGACGCCCTTCAGATCGGCGCCCTGGTGCAGATCACGCGCGCGACGACGGAGGGCGTGATGGGACCGCAAGCGAGTTCCGTGCAAGTCGCAGAACAGGTTTCAGCCGCCGCCAGCAAGCGCTCGGCCGCCTCGAGCGGCGGGTCATTCGGGGAGCCGGCGGTCACGCTCTGACGGCGCAGATCGCCGCTGGCGCTGGCCGGAAATATCTTCGCCGCGAATTCGGGCCGGATGTCAGATGACATCCGGCGCGTGTAGTTATCGGCGGATCAGGCGATCGCCTTGAGGTAGAGCTGCTCGACATATTCCCAGTTGATGAGATTATCGACGAAGGCCTTGAGGTAATCGGGCCGACGATTGCGGTAATCGATGTAATAGGAATGCTCCCAAACGTCGACGCCGAGGATCGGAATGGCGCCCTGGATGAGGGGATTCTCACCATTGGCGGTCTTGCTCACGATAACTTTGCCGTCCTTGACCGCGAGCCAGGCCCAGCCCGATCCGAACTGCGAGACGCCGGCCTGAATGAAGTCGGCCTTGGCTTTCTCGACTGAACCCAGTCCGTCGATAATGGCCTTTTCAACCGTCCCCGGAATCGCGCCGCCGCCATTGGGCTTCAGCCAGTTCCAGAAGTGCAGATGGTTGTAGTGCTGCGCGGCGTTGTTGAACAGGGGCGCGTTCTTGCCGAACGAGTCCTTGACGACCTCTTCCAGCGATTTGCCTTCGAGGCCGCTGTCCTTGATGAGATTATTGGCGTTGGTCACGTAAGCGGCGTGGTGCTTGTCGTGATGATATTCCAGGGTCTCCTTCGACATATAGGGCTGGAGCGCCTCATAGGCATAGGGGAGTTCAGGCAGGGTGAACGACATTGACGACTCCTGAGGTAACGGAATGCGGCCCGAAGGGGCGGCGTCGACGCCGCTCCGCGGATACTTAAGTAGACGGACGCAAGCTTCGCAGCAACCTTCTTTAGCCGCCGCGCCCGAACTTCAGGCGCTCCCGTCCGGCGTTTGGAAGTTTCTGCTCCCCTAACTCATCCGGACCGCAATTCGTTCGCCGATTGGAAACCATCGGCCGATCGCGGACCGCCAAATCATTCATCGAAAATCGCAAAGAGTCGCGAATTCGAAGAAGTTCGCCTATTGTCCGGTCAAGGCAGCGGAGGTTCTCCGGGTTGTTTTGGGTCGGCTCTCCTGTCGGATCCCAACCGGCGCACACTTCGCCGCGGCTTGAATTCGGGAGCGGGCCGCGCTTGGATGCCGGGCTTGTTCGCCGAGCTGGGATTTGAAATGAGCTATCTGGTTTTCGCCCTCGGCCTATTGCTGTCGATTTTCGGCGCCGCCGCGATTTCCTTCGGCTATGGCATCATCGATGTCGAGCGCGGCTGGGCGAACGTCATTAGCGGATCCGTCGCGCTCACAGGCGGAATCGTCACCATTGCGCTCGCGATGATCCTCCACAGCCTGTCGGGGCTGCGTCCGGTCCTCAAGGCTGAACGCGCCCGGAGAAAGGACCTCGCCGAAGCGCGGCCTCAGGCCGAGCCGACGGCGCTGGAAGCCGTCGAGACGCTGGCGATAGCAGCGGAGCCGCGGGCGATCGAGCTGGTGGCCGAATTTGCGCCGGCGCCAGCCACTATCCCTGCTGCGATCGAGGCGGCAGAGCGCCCGCCCGAGGCGGAGCCTCCGGCGCCGTTCGCCGCCGTGCCAGAGCCGGAGTCCGCGCCAACGTCTGCGCCGGCGCCGGCCGCCCCGCGCGCCGAAGCCTCGATCGAAGATATTCGCCGCGTTGTTGCGCAATCGATCGAGCGCGCGGCGTCGGAGCGCCGCGTCGCAATCGAGGCGGCGGCGCCCGCAGCGGATGTCGAAGCGGCTTCGGCGCCGCCGGCCGCCGCGCCGTCGCGACGCCGGCCCTTCAACCTGCCGCGCGCGGTCGATCTTAAGGATATCGCGCCACAGCATTTTGGCGCCGCCAGGGCCGGGGCCGCGTCGGCGCGCGGCGTCGGGTCGGAAGCGGAGCGAGCGGAGGCCGTCCCGGCGCTGGACCGCTTGGCGTCGCACGCGCCGGCGGCCGAAGCGGCGCCCGCCGCCGTTCAGGCGCAGCCGCCGCGCCCGCCCGTCGAAAAGCCGCAGGGAAGTCCGCCGCGCCGCGGTGACGACCGATTCGACGTCATCGGACGTTATGAATCCGAGGGCACGAGCTATGTGATGTTCGCCGATGGCTCGATCGATGCCCGCTCAGACCTCGGCGCGTTTCACTTTTCGTCGATGGCCGAACTCAAGGCATTCATGGAATCGCAGGCGCGAGGCCAGTAACGGCGCGCGCCGCGCTCGAGCATATTCCTTTCCATCAGATTGAAACGATCTGATCGACAGGAATTTGCTCGAGCTTTTGAATGTGGAGCGATTTCTTGATCGACCGAATGATCCATTCGGTCGGAAAACGCGCTAGGCAGCGTCAAAGGCTCCTTCGACGCAGGCCAGCGCGAAAGCGTATTGCAGCGCGACGTCTTCGAGGCGATCGAAGCGGCCTGGCGCGCCGCCATGCCCTGCGCCCATGTTGGTCTTGCACAGGATCGGTCCGCCGCCCGTCATCGTGGCGCGAAGGCGCTGGGTCCATTTCAGCGGCTCCCAATAAGTGACGCGCGGGTCGGTCAGCCCGCCGAGGGCGAGGATCGCCGGATAGCGCTGCGCCCTCACATTGTCGTAGGGCGAATAGGAGCGGATTGTCGCAAAGGCCTCGGCGTCGGCGATCGGATTGCCCCATTCGAGCCATTCGGGCGGCGTCAGCGGCAGGTCGGCGTCGAGCATCGTGTTCAGCACGTCGACGAATGGCACGTCGGCGATGATCCCTGCGAAGAGTTCTGGCGCAAGATTGGCGACCGCCCCCATCAGCATGCCGCCGGCGCTCCCCCCCTGCGCGACGATCCTCCCGGCTCTGGTGAAGCCCGCCTCGATAAGAAGCCGCGCCGCTGCGATGAAATCAGAAAATGTGTTCGGCTTGTTGGCGAGCTTGCCGCCAGTGTACCAGCGCCAGCCTTTCTCCGTGCCGCCGCGAATATGGGCGATCGCATAGACGAAGCCGCGATCGACGAGGGAGAGGCGCGTCGCGCTGAACGCCGCCGGCGTCGGGTAGCCATAGGCGCCGTAGCCGTAGAGCAGGACCGGCGCGGCTCCATCAACGGGGAGGCCGCGTCGGTAAAGGATCGAGACGGGCACGTCCGCGCCATCGGGCGCGCGCGCGAAAAGCCGCCGCGTGACATAGTTCGCGGGATCATGGCCCGAGGGGATCTCCTGGCGCTTGCGCAGGATCCTTTCGCCGGTGACGAGATTGTAATCGTACGTTTCTGGCGGCGTCGTCATCGAGGAATAGGTGAAGCGCAGCAACTGCGTGCGATAGTCGAGCCGCTCCCGGATCGAGAGGGAATAGGCCTCCTCCGCAAAGGCTATGGCGCGCTCCTCGCCGCTCTCGAAATTGCGGATGACAATGCGCGGCAGGCTGTCCTCGCGCTCAAGGCGGACGAGATAGTCGGGAAACAGCGAAAAGGCGACGATCATGCGGCCGGGCTTGTGGCTCACTTCATCGACCCAGAATTCCTTGCCGGGCGTTTGCAGCGGCGCGCTGACGATTTTGAAATCCTCGGCGCCGTCCGCGTTGGTGCGGATGTAAAGCCGGTCGCCGCGATGCTCGACCTCGTAACGCAGGCCTTGCGCGCGCGGCTCGATCAGACGGGGCTGCGCTGCGGGATCGGAAAGGTCGATGAGGCGGCATTCGGACGAGTCATGATCGCTGACGCTGACGATTGCAAAGGCGCCGGACTGGCTGCGCCGGATGTGCAGAAACCAGCGCGGGTCGCGCTCCTCGAAGATGATCGCGTCGCTCGCCGGATCGACGCCGACCTCGTGCCGTAAGATGGCCGCCGGCCGGTGATTCTCGTCGACGCGCACATAGTAGAACCGTCGTGAATCGGCGCTCCAGACGAGGCTGCCGTCGGTATCGGCGACAATGTCGGCGCCGTCCGCGCCGCTATGGAGATCGCGGACTCTTATGGAATGCAGTTCGGAGCCGTTATCGTCGGCGCTCCAGGCAAGTTTCGCATGGTCCGGCGAATGGCGCGCTTCGGCGATGTCGAAAAAGACCTTCTCCGCGCCCTCGGCGTCGCCATCGAGAAGGGTCTGCTCGGCGCCGCCGTCCTCCGCCGCGCGGCAGAAGATTGGATGCTGGCCGCCCTCATTGTGGCGGACATAGTAGAGGTAGGGCGGATCGAGCAGCGGAACCTCTGCGTCATCTTCCTTGATGCGTCCTCGCATCTCCTTGACGAGTGCTTTCCGGAGTGGCTCGAAGGGCTCCAGCACGGCGCCCGCGAATGCGTTTTCCGCCTCGACGATCAGCCGGATGGGCGCTGGAAGCGCGGCGGGGTCGCGCAGGACCTCCTGCCAGTTCGCCGCTTTGAGCCAGGCGTATTCATCCTCGATCGCGACGCCATGGGTCTCTTTGAGCAGGGTCCGCTTTTCGATCGCGGGCGGGTGGGATGGAAGGCCGTTCGCCACTGTTCGCCTCTCCTGGTCTGGCGACAGCCCGTCGCTCGCGCCTTGCGGCGTTGGATCGTCGCCTCCGCGGCCGCCACGCAAATGCGCGGGACGGTAAGCGCGGCTGGCGATATAACGGATTGTTTCATCTTTGACACCGTCGCCGCTAGTCTGGCGGTCCTGGCGCAAATAATCAATCGCATCCTCCCGGCAAGCTGAAGCGCTGCCCTTTAAGCGCGCTTTTGCTGGCGATTATAAGAGCTTGCCCGCCTTTGCGCCGGCGACTATGGATGTTTTATTCGACCTTGTTCACGGCTGCGTTGATCTGATCGAAAAGGGAGCATCTTGCGCTTTTTTTGCTGGTCTGGAACAAAGTTTTTCTTTGCTACTTGCGGTTACGTTATTTCAGTCTTAGAAAAGGGCGGAGTTCCTGATCGTCGATTCGAGACGATCGATCAAAAGAACTTCAGTCTGATACGGTTTTGTCGCCTTTTGACGGAATTGTGGTTTCCATATTTGATCCATGTTTCCGCGGCGACGCCTTCTACTCGGGATATTTGGCGCCATGAGCGATACGTCAGGTTCTAACAGTTACATCGAATTGGCCGCGGACATTGTGTCGGCCTATGTCAGCAACAATTCGGTGCCTGCGAGCGATCTTCCTGCCCTCATCAGTGAGGTTCACACGGCTTTGTTGCGCGTCACGACCGGCGTGGTTGCGCCGACAATCGAGACGCCCAAGCCTGCGGTTCCGGCCAAGAAATCCGTCACCAACGATTTCCTTGTTTGCCTCGAAGATGGCCGGAAATTCAAATCCCTGAAGCGGCACCTGCGCACCCAATACAATATGTCCCCGGACGAATACCGGGAGAAATGGGGTCTTGCGCCCGATTATCCGATGGTTGCGCCAAATTACGCCAAAGCGCGTTCCAATCTCGCCAAGCAGATGGGCCTCGGGCAGCAACGCCGTCGCGCTTAGAGCAGTTTTCGATCGGATTGAAGCAATCTGATCGAAAAGAATATGCTCAAGCCTTTGCATGCGGAGCGATTTCTCATCGACCGAATGATCCATTCGGTCGGAAAGCGCTCTTGCGACGCCGTCGCCGCGGCGCGCGGCTTTGGCCGACGACCTGATTTTTAGAGAACGCGGTGACGTCGCCTCAGCTGACCTGAGCCGCCGCGAGGCGCGCGTCGGACTTGATGCGCTCAACCATGGAGCGCACTCCGTTGCTGCGCTGTGGCGTCAGATGCGCGGAAAGTCCGAGTGTCCCGAACAGGTCCTGCGCGTCCGTCTCGAGAATCTCCGGGGCGGTCTTTCCGGAATAGAGCGCAATGATCAGCGCGACCAGACCACGCACGATATGCGCATCGCTGTCGCCCTTGAAGGTTAACGCGGGCGCGCCCGAAGCATCGGCCGCCGTATGGGTCTCTAGCCAGACTTGACTGGCGCATCCCCGCACCTTGTTCACATCATTATGAGCGGCCTCGTCGAGCGGCTCCAGCGTGCGCCCAAGCTCGATCAGGTAACGATAGCGGTCGTCCCAATCCTCAAGATAGGAAAAGTTCTCGATGATCTCGTCAACGCTCATGGCGACCCGCAACAGCTCAAGATAGGTTTCCCTTTATATATGGGGGCGACTGTAAGGGGCTATCAAAAAATATGCCATGGCGCTGTGTCTCAGCGCGGCGGCGAATTGTCCAGCATCGCCTTGATCGGATCGGCCGGCGGCGTTTTGGCTTTCCCGCGCGCAGCGAAGGCGGCGACGGAATTGCGTTGAGCAGACGGCGGCTTGATTTCGCCGCCCTGCGTGATCGCAGGCGGCCTTGCGGCGCTCGTCGCGGCGGCGTCGCCATCTGGCGTCCAGTCCGTGGCGAGCCGATCGAGGCGAGCCGCGGCCTTGAGGCAGGCGAGGGGCGAATCCGTACAAATTTTCTCGCTCGCTGCGCGCGCCTTGCCGAGCGCCGCGCCGATGGCGTCGCGCGTGCGCGACCAGATCGCCGCCGGCGGCGAAGAGCCGAGCCCGGCGTCCTCCGGCCAGGGCAACAAGGCGAACACGATTGAAAGCCAGAACGCGGAGCGGATCAGAAACCACATCGATCGCCCTCCTTCGGATCACGATGATTTTGGATCTGACCGATTCCAGACATTCAGTACGCCATGCGCGCGGAAAGGCGGTTTCCCGTTTTCCGGGTCCCGCGCTGTTGCCGATCCGGGTTTAGGTGAAATGTCTTAAAATCGCGCAAAGCCGGCTGCGGCGCGGCGGACCGCCCGTTCGGCTGAGGCGATGTCCGAAAGGTTTTCTACACCATAGGCAGAGTTTGCCGGGGCTATTCCCGAGAGAGCGCCGTTATTCGCGACGGCTGAGGCAAGCAGGACACAGCGATTTAGGGCGAACTTAAGACGCAGGCGCCAATTTTCGCTTCGAACCGCCGCGGCATGGACCGCGGCGAAGCGCGGAGCATGTCGTGGGTCATCCCTTAAGCCTCGAAGGACGGATCGCCAGTCTCAACTGGGCGCCGATGGCTATCAGCCGCATCCTCGCGGCCTGCGCCCTGGCGTCTCTGGCCTTTGCCGGCGGCCTCTTCAACGCCGACGCCGGATACGCGGCCGCGGCTCTCTTCGCCAGTCCCGCCCTCGCCGGCGCGGCGTTGAGCGCAATTGTCTTCGTCCGCCGCGAAAACCGGCGTCGCCGCCTTGCGCAGGTCCAGGCCGAACGATTCGGCATTCTCACCGAGACCATGGGCGATGTCGTCATCACGCATGATCGTTCGGGCGCGGCAACCTCGGTCAGCGGCAATTGCGAGGCGCTGTTCGGCCTGGCGGCG
>Ga0182014_10000094_pt1 | contig 93529 bp, 72 predicted proteins | sample 612S2DmetaG_FD_120489 | JGI IMG/M metagenome (GOLD analysis project Ga0182014, IMG submission 120489) | Permafrost microbial communities from Stordalen Mire, Sweden - 612S2D metaG | ecosystem: Environmental > Terrestrial > Soil > Wetlands > Permafrost | place: Sweden: Stordalen | collected... | reverse complement strand
CAGGCCTGCGCAGGAGAGGGTGACAAACATGGGCGCCGTAAGCGACGCGCCGTTGATGGGCGTGACCGAGGCGGTGATCGCTCCGGAAGCACCCGGAGCGAGGGAGAGCGTGGCCGGAGACGCGGAGATTCCAAAATCGGGGGTCCCGCTGCCGGTGACAGCACGGACCGGAGATACCAGCGAGACGGAACCCTGGTGCGCGGCGTCGCCGGTGTAAGTCGCGGTGAGCGCGTGGTCGCCTTCGGGCAGGTCGAGGGTCGACGCGGCGTGGCCTTGGGCGTCGAGCGCAACACCGGCAATCTGCCTGCCCTGGTCACTGATGACGACTGCGCCGGTGGCCGGCTGCCCGTCCTGGCCGGCGACGGTGACGCTGAGGGCGACCTGGGTACGCCCGCCCTGGTCGCGGGTCTCCGCGGTCAACGAGGTCTGCGTGGCCACACCCCGCGTGTTCGCGGCGGAGAACGCCAGCGCCGGCAGCGCCAGCGCGATGCCTATTCCTGCAACCAACTCAAGCCGCAGACCGCGGCTGACAAAACTTCTCACGTGCACCTGCTCCAAATCTCTTAAAAAATCGAGGTTCGCCCGTTTTTGGCAGCGTAGAACCATTGTATCCGGCAGGACTACGAGCGGGCCAACCCGGACCCGCGGATTTGCGCCGGGACGTAAGGACTCCGCGCTCGTGATTCCGGTAAGGATTGGACGCGGAAGAACGGGAAAGGCTGTGGAGATAGGGTCGAGTGGAGGGCACTGAGCCGGCGCTGCTATTCCTCGCGCAGCAGAGGAAGAGGTTGGCGATGCGGCGGAAAACGGCCATGGCTTCTCCTGATTACTCGCTGCGCAACGCTTGCATGGGATCGACCTTAGAGGCGCGTGCGGCGGGCAGCCACACGGCGACGAGCGCAATCGCAGTAAGAATGAGTGGCGCCGATACGAACACGGCGGGATCCCAAGGCTTGACGCCGAAGAGGAAGGTGGACAGGAGGCGGGTAAGACCGAAGGACGCAGCGATACCGGCGACTACGCCGACTAAGGCGAGCCTCATGCCTTGCCATACAACGAGCTTGCGTATCGTGTCGCGGTCCGCACCAAGCGCCATGCGGATGCCCATCTCCTGGGTGCGTTGCGCGACGGAGTAGGCCATGAGGCCGTAGATGCCGATGGCGGCGAGGATAAGTGCGACGACCCCAAAAATGGTGAACAGAACCATATTGAAGCTTTGGCGTGCCGTCGATGTGCCCATGGCTTCTTCCATGGTGCGTATATGCGCTACGGGAAATCCTCCACTAGCGATACGGAGCTGTTCCGTGGCGGCAGCAATGACTTGGTGGGGATCGCCGCGAGTGCGCAAGACCCAAAGGAGCGGGGCGGTGTCAGTATAGGCTGCAGTGTAGCCATTGGTAACTTGCGCCACGGGGACGAAGACCATGGCATCGGCAGGATTGCTGAGCCCGTTGCTATGGGTGTCACCAACGATGCCGATAATCCGCCGCGTCGGCTCCCCTTGGAGGGAAGGGCCCGTACCTCTGCCGAGGAGGATCTGTTGTCCCATGGGATCCTCGTTCGGCCAAAAACGTTTAACCATGGCCTGATTGATAAGCGCCACACCCGGTGCGGAAGCGGTGTCGTTCTCATTGAAATCGCGCCCTCGAAGAACTGGAATTTTGAAGACTCCGAGATACCCTGGCGAAATGCTTATCCATCGGCTGGCAAGCACGTTCTTTCCGGCTGGCCGGCCGAAAATTTCAAATGGCATGCCGTCGTCAACCTGAATGGGGAGCCAGTAGGCGGCGGACGAGATCTCAACTCCGGGAATTGCATTTAGCCGGTCGCGGCCCTTCTTCGATAACTCGGCCACCGCTTCGGTCTTATGGAACCGATCGCCGGTAAGTGACATGTCCAGCGCCAGGACATGATGCGAATCGAAGCCGGGACTGACGCTATGCAGCGCAATCAGCGTACGGATGAGGAGACCTGAGCCGATCAGCAGGACCAGCGCCAGGGACACCTCGCTGACCACAAGGAATGAGCGGGCCTTGCCCTGTCGAAATCCTGTGCCGGAGCGCCCGCTGCTCTCCTTGAGCATCGAGTTCACATCAGATCTCGACGCGCTGAGCGCTGGGATTAGTCCGAAAAGCACTCCCGTCAACAGCGAAATGGCTAAGGTAAAACCAAGCACCCGCCAATCCATTGTGAGGGCTGAGCCGTTTTCGCCAACGCGGGGCAGACCTGCGGGGCTGATGACCAGCAGAGCCCGCACACCGGCGAAGCCGATCACCAGACCAGAGATGCCGCCTGCAATAGAGAGGAGAATGCTTTCAGTGAGTAGTTGGCGGACGATACGCCCACGCCCGGCACCAAGAGCCGAGCGGATGGCAAACTCTCGTTGGCGGCCCGTGGCGCGCACCAGCAGGAGATTGGCGACATTAGCACACGCGATCAGCAACACCAGCCCGCATGTACCTAAAAGCACGAGCAGGGAAGAGCGAGTGTCGCTAACGATAGCGTCGCGCAAGAAAGCAACACGGAAGATCTGATGAGGATTTGATCTGGGAAAATCGCGGCGGTACTGAACACTAGCGAGCTTCAACTGCGCGTTTGCCTGCTCTAGTGTGACGCCGGGTTTGAGCAAGCCGGCAACCAGAAAGTAGTGGTTCATATCGTCGCTGACTGGCGGAAACTGATATGGCAGCCAAAACTCCGCTTCCGGATCTGAAACAAACTGCGGCCCGATAATGCCGACAATCGTGTAGGGTTCGTTTCCCAGAGAAAGCGACTTACCGATTACGTCAGGATTACCTCCAAACCTTCGCTGCCACAGGTGATAACTCAATACAACAACCTTCCCGCCGTAGGGCGCATCTTCCTGCGGCGTGAACGTGCGGCCAAGGACAACGGGAGCACCGAAGAGACGAAAATAGCTCTCGGTCACGTGAATGCCCTGAATCAGTTCGGGCCTCTCGCCGGTGAGGTTGAAGCCCGGGCTGATGCGGTCATAGGCGGCAACCTCCTGGAAAACGCTGGTCTGGCGTTGATAGGCATGAAACTCGGGAATGTTCGCGAGATTGTTGGCAATAGAAGAAGGCAACACGAACTCGACGATTCGGTCGGCATTCGGATACGTAAGCGGCTTGAGCAGAACCGCATTCACTACAGAGAAGATGGCGGTGTTGGCTCCGATGCCTAGCGCCAGAGCGGAAACTGCGGCAATGGTGAAGCCGGGACTCCGACGCAACTGGCGCAGGGCGAAGCGGAGATCGTGGGCGAGGGCGTCGAGGCTCAGCATGGTGTCGGCGGCGGTCACGCGTTCCCTGGTCGCGGTGGGATTGCCAAAGCGGACGAGGGCGTCGCGGCGGGCTTCGGCCGCAGACATGCCACGGGCGAGGTTGTCGTCGATGAGCAGGGCGATGTGCGACTGGAGCTCGGCTTCGATCTCCCGGTCGATGCGGGAGCGGCGGAAGAGGTTGGCGATGCGGCGGAAAACGGCCATGGCTTGGCTCCCCCCTCAGGCGTACCGCAAAACGGCGCGCACGCCCCGAACCAGTTGATCGAAACTTTCCTGGGCGATGTCGAGCTGGCGGCGGCCCGCGGCGGTGAGCTTGTAGTACTTGGCGCGGCGGTTGGTCTCGGTCATTGCCCACTCGGCGGCGATCCAGCCGTTCTGCTCCATGCGATGCAGGGCCGGGTAGAGCGAGCCCTCTTCAACGCGCAGCACTTCGCCGGAGGCGTTCTGGATGTGGAGCACGATGCCGTAGCCGTGCAGCGCGCCGTTGTCGGCAAGAGTCTTAAGGACCAGCAGGTCGAGCGTTCCCTGGAGATCGTTCTTCGCCATTTTCTACCCCTTGATATCTTGGTATAGAGAAGTCTAGGCATAGACGACTATGGGTGTCAAGAGGCAGCTTCCGACCTACAGTTTCGTGATCGCGTAGATATGTGGTTTCCCAGGTCTCAAACCACCCCACGGACGAAGACCTGTCCGCGGGGACCCCGGCGAAAATCGAGGGGCACGCACATTTGTGCTGAAGTGAGATGGGAGTGGTGGGAGCTGTGGTCTCCCACCCTTGAATCACAAAACGATCAAGGATGGAGCATCCAGCGTGAGGGTGGGAGCGAGAGAAAGGCTAAGAGCTGGAGGCTTGAGGCTACCCAGTCGCGCTATGCTTTCTGTTTGAGGTTCATTGCCATGACAGAGACTGCTACGCGCCCACAACTTGCCTTCCTGACCGCTGCGCTGGACGAATTGCGCGCCAAGGGCACCCACTTCAAACTGCGTGTCCTGGACGATCAGCAGGCGCCGGTGTGCCACTACGACGGGCGCGAGGTAATCAACCTGGCCAGCAACAACTACCTGGGCCTGACCAACCACCCCAAGCTGATCGAGGCGGCGCTGGCGGCGACGCGCACTTTCGGTGTGGGCTCGGGCGCGGTGCGCACCATTGCCGGAACCATGCGCATCCACATGGAGCTGGAAGAGAAGATTGCGCGCTTCAAGAATGTGGAGGCGTGCGTGGTGTTCCAGAGCGGGTTCACGGCCAATGCGGGGACGGTGAGCGCGATCCTGGGCAAGGAGGACTTTATCCTCAGCGACGAGCTGAACCACGCCAGCATCATTGACGGGGCGCGGCTGTCGCGGGCCAAGATCAAGGTCTTCCGCCACAAAGACGTGGCTCACTGCGAGGAGTTGCTGAAGGAAGTGGCCAATGAGCCGGGCCGCAAGCTGGTGATTACCGACGGCGTCTTCTCAATGGACGGCGACATTGGGCCGGTGGACAAGCTGGCGCCGCTGGCGGAAAAGTACGGGGCCATCATGATGGTGGACGACGCGCACGCCTCGGGCGTGCTGGGACGTAACGGACGCGGATCAGTGGATCACTTTGGCATGCACGGGCGGGTGGACGTGCAGGTAGGGACGCTTTCAAAAGCCATCGGCGCATTGGGCGGGTATGTGTGCGGCAGCCGCGACCTGATCGACTACCTCTATCATCGCGCGCGACCGTTTCTGTTTTCCACGTCGCATCCGCCGGCGGTGGCAGCCACGTGCATTGCGGCTTTCGACATCCTGGAGCAGGAGCCGGAGCGGATTGAACGGCTGTGGGCGAATACCCGCTACTTCCAGGGCGAATTGCGGCGGGTGGGCTTCAACATCGGCGGTGTGACTACGCCGGCCACGGAAACTCCGATTACGCCGATCATCGTGGGCGAGGGCCGCGCGGCGATGGAGTTTTCGCGAGCGCTCTTCGACGAAGGCGTGATGGGGACAGGGATTGCGTTTCCGACGGTGCCGGAAGGCAAGGCTAGGATTCGCGCCATGTTGACCAGCGAACACACCAGGGCGCAACTGGATCGGGCGCTGGAGACTCTGGAGCGGGTGGCCAGGCGAATGGGCATTCTAAGATAGGGGCAACATGATCGCTCACCTGCGCGGCAAACTGATTTACAAACAGCCCGGCCAGGCCATTGTGGAGGCTGGAGGCGTGGGCTACGACGTGACCATCTCGGTGCCGACTTTTACGGCGCTGCCCTCGACGGGCGCCGAGGCCGCGCTGCACATTCACACCCAGGTGAGCGAAGACCAGATTGCGCTCTTCGGTTTTCTCGAGCGCGAAGAGAAGCGGCTGTTTGAGCGGCTGATTACCGTGAGCGGCGTGGGGCCTAAACTGGCGATCAAGATGCTGAGCGGGCTTTCGCCGGAGCGCACGGTGCAGGCCATTCGCGGCCAGGATCACGCGCAACTGACGCGGATTCCCGGCGTGGGCAAGAAGCTGGCCGAACGGCTGGTGGTGGAACTGAAGGACAAGCTGGACGACTTTGCCGTGGCGCCGGTGCAGTCTGCGGTGGCGGGGCCGGCGGTGGACGATGTGCTCTCCGCGCTGGTCAACCTGGGCTACCAGCGCCACTCCGCCGAGAAGGCCATCGAGCAAGCAGTGAGCAAAGACAAGGCGCTGGCCGGCGACTTCGACGGGCTGTTCCGGGGGGCGCTGAAGCTGATCCGATAAACTGGCTTGGTTATGGTTCTCAAACCAAAATCCACTTCTGCCATTGTTGTCCCATATTTCCGCCCCGAAGCGCTCACCTTTCTCCGCAACCTGGCCCGCAACAACGACCGCGAGTGGTTCACGCCGCGCAAGGCTCTTTTTGAGGCGGAGTTGAAGGAGCCGATGCTGGCCATCATTCGCAAAGTGACTGACGCGATGACGGATTTTGCGCCCAGCTTTGTGCGGCCGGCGGAGAAGTGCCTCTTCCGCATCTATCGCGACACGCGCTTCAGCGCCAACAAGCTGCCCTACAAAACGCACGTGGCGGCGTGGTGGTCGCACCAGGGCCTGGAAAAGACTTCAGGGGCCGGCTACTACTTTCACGTGAGCGCCAAAGAGGTGGTGGTGGCCGCCGGGGCCTACATGCCGGAGAAGGATCAACTGGCGGCGATACGGCATTGGCTGCTCGACAACCATGCGCAGTTCAGGAAGCTGCTGCAAAAGCCCGCGGTGCGGAAGGCCTTTACGGAGTTTGAGGGCAACGCGCTGACCCGGCCGCCCAAGGGCTTTCCCTGTGAGCATCCGGCGCTGGATTTGATCCGCTGCAGGCAGTGGGGGCTAGCCGCCACACTGCCCACGACGGTGGCCCTCAAGAAGGATTTTGCGGCCACGCTGATTCGGCATTTCCGGCTGGCCGCGCCGATGGTGGACGCGCTGAATACGCCCATTGCCGCGGCTCAGGCGCCCCGGAAGAAGGTGCTTTTCGGGCTGAGCTGAGGCGCTGCGGGGGCGCGGAAGGTCAGGCTTTCCGCGACCGGCATGTGAGACAAAACCCATGAAAACAGGACTATTTTAGGCAAATTTGGGCAAAATAGGCACTAAAACCCAAGAAAATTGTGGAAAACAGACGTTTTTCCATTGACTTTGCAGGCCCGGAAGGGGCATGGTAACCAACGACAGGGTTCTGGAGAACCCGCATGAATACAGGGGTTTCGTGCAAACGTTGCCTCGGTCGCACTCCCTCCATGCGGTACGCGAAACCGGCTCTCCGAAGTGATTGTGCCCTCGAGACGAAGTTCGCGGCGGCGTTATTTTGATGAAACGCGCGCAGCGGGATCGGTTCCCGGGCGCCGCAATTTTGAAGAAGGCAAAGCGCAGGAATCCCAGGCAACACCGGCTGCCCCAAGGGCACGCCCAGAAGGAGAACATTACATGGCAACTGGAATGACCAAGACAGCCCTTACGCGGCATATGGCCGAGAAGCTTCAACTGACCAACAAGCATGCCGCCGCTTTCCTGGACCTGCTGGCGGAGACCGCCATCAAGGAAACCAAGAAGAACGGCGTATTCGTGATCCCCGGCATCGGCCGCCTGGTAAAGGCGGAGCGCAAGGCCCGCATCGGCCGTAACCCGCAGACCGGCGCGGCCATCAAGATCAAGGCCAAGACAGTGGTCAAGTTCCGCGTGGCCAAGGCCGCCAAGGACGTGATCGCCCCCACCAGAAAGTAGTTATCCGGACTGCGGACAATGAAAGGGGAGAGGCCTGCGCTTCTCCCCTTTTCAGTTTGCACGCCGGGCGGAGGCAGGTGATTATGTTGCGCTATTTCGCTGTGGTGCGACATCGAATGAGGCATGGAACCCACTATTCCGGCCCGCAACCAGCCTGGCTCAGCCGCACTGCGTCCGTCTTCGATTCGTATTCTTCTGCGCCTTGAGGGTCTGGCGGCAGCGGCCATTTCAGCAGTGTTTTATGCGCGCAGCGGCGCCAGTTGGTGGCTCTTTGCGGCGCTGTGGCTGGCGCCTGATCTCTCCATGCTGGGATACCTGGCAGGGTCGCGCTGGGGTGCACGCATCTATAACGCCATCCACTCCTACTTGACGCCCGCCACGCTGGCTGTGACGGCGCTGTTGTTGCACAGTACCGCACCGGTGCCGTTTGCGCTCATTTGGATCAACCACATCGGCGTAGACCGGCTGCTGGGCTACGGGCTCAAGTGTGCGGATGGCTTCAGGTGGACGCACCTGGGTGAAATCGGCAGACGCGAAGCTACTTCGCCGCCTGCGAGCTCGCCAGCCGGCCGGGCATGAGCGCGCGCACCACAAGCGAAATGCCGAAGCTGACGAGAATGACCTTGAGCATGAGCACTTGGTCGTAATTCCACGAAAGAATAGCCAGCGTGATGAAGACGCCGATGGGATTTACTTCGGTGAGCAATGCTACGACCCAGCGGGGTTTGATGCTTGCGGGCGGCAGCGAAGACGGAAAACGCGGCCAAAGTCGCGGCACCGCGCGCAGATAAGCCTTGTACGGTTCGCCAAGTTCGCGGGACAGATAGGACTCCTCGCCCAGGATGAGGCGCAACAGAAACACCGTCAGCAGCGGGATGGCAAACAGCGCGCCGGTGGGCGGCATGATGAAGGCCATGGCAGCCATCATGCACCATCCCCCGAGATAGAGCGGATTGCGCACGTATCGGTATGGCCCGCCAGCCATGACCGCGCCGGCCTGCATCTGCCCATGATGCACGGTGTCGAAGCCCAGGCAGGCCGCGCCCCACACGCGCAGAACTGCACCCAGCGCGGCGATGAGCGCGCCGGCGACAATGACCACGGGCGAGGCCACGGTAAAACGGAGGAGGCCCAGGCGGCTTAGTTCCAGCGGCAGCCACTCCAGCAGCGAGATGCGCCGGCCGATTCCCCCGGCCTCAATCCACGGCGACCAGAAGCCCAGCGCGATGAGGACCGTCATGATGATCATGCGGAGACGAAACTCGAGTGCAGTTGCCCTCATGCAGTGGTCCCTTTGGCCGGAGTGTACCACCCGGCGCCTGGGCAGCTATTCGCAGCGCAAGGCCTGCATGGGATCGGTCTTCATTGCGGAGCGCGCGGGAACGAGCGTGGCCGCCAGAGCTACCAACGCCAGCAACAGCGTGACCATGATGAAACTGGCAGGGTCGCGTGGACCGACCTGATAGAGCAGGCTCCTGAGCAGTTGCGACATGACGAGCGCGGCCACGATGCCGACCGCCGTACCCAACGCAATCAGGCGCACGCCCTCGCGGAGAATCAGGCGCAAAATGTCGAAGCGGCTGGCACCCAAAGCCATGCGCACACCGATCTCCTGGGTGCGCTGGGCGGCCATGAACGCGATGACGCCATAGAGGCCAATGACAGCCATGACGAGGCCAGTGAACGCAAAAAAGCCAAGGAGCGCAGTTTCAAAGCGCGGGCGGTCGGCTAGTTTGCTCACCTGTTCATTCAGGGTCTCAAACTTGGTTGGGACAGTGGGATCGAGCTGCGCGATCTGCGACCGCACCCACGGAATTGCCGCCTTGGGCGAGAGGACGGAATCGACAATCAATAGCGGCACCCGCTCTCCCCAATAATCGGCAATGCTGCTTCTGAGGAAATAAATCTCCGGCTCGTCCGGCTCAACAAGCCCGCCGTTTTTCACGTTCTCTGCTACCCCTACGACTGTGTACGTTACGTTAGCGTGCACCGTATGAATGCGCCGGCCAATCGGGTCTTCGCCGGGAAACATGCGGGTTGCCATAAGCCTGCTGATCACTATCAGGGGTTCCATGGAACGACGATCTTCTTCGGTAAAGTTGCGGCCCCGCACAATGGGAATGTTCAATGAGTGAAAGTAATCGGGGGTGACCGTACGTTCAGCCACTGACCCGCCCGTTCCTTGCTCTGGATGCGGCTTGCCGTCAACTGCCAGATCTGACCAACGACCACCCTGCGAGCCTCCCGGAGGCACTGAGTCGCTTATTGCAACCGCATGTATACCCGGAAGACGCCGAATCGCCGCTTCTGCCTGAAGGTAGAAATCCATCTGCTTCTGGCTGGTGTCATAGCGGAACCCTGGCAGAGCAATCTTCACGGTGAAGACTCCGCCCGTTTGCATGCCCAGGTGCTGTTCCTGGACGTTTTGGAAGCTTCTGAGCAGCAGCGCCGCGCCGGAGAGCAAAACCATACTCATGGCAATCTGTCCCGCCACGAGGCCTCGCCGCAGCACACTGCGTTTTCTGAATCTCACGGCGCGGGCCGCCAGGGCGACGGCGCGCGGCGTTTGCAAAGCAGGCAGCAGACCGAAAAGCGCGGCACATATCAGCGATAGAAGCACGGTGAATGAAGCGATACGAATATCAAGGCCTGCTCTGGCAAGAAACGGAATACTCGTCGGAGCAAGGTCAACGAAAGCCCGCAACAAGCCCTCCGCCAGCGCCATTCCCGCCGCCGCCCCGGCAAGCGAGAGCAGAGAAGCCTCAGTGAGAGTTTGCCGGATCAGTCGAGCCCGGGAAGCGCCCAACGCGGAACGTACCGCCAGTTCGCGTTCCCGAGCCTCGCCTCGCGCCATCATCAGGCCGGCCACGTTCGCGCAGGCAATCAGCAATACAGCCAGCACCGCAGCCAGCAGAATCCAGGCCATCAACTGTGCATCCTGCGTCTCACGGTCTCGTAGCGAACGTATGCTGAGATGAAAATCCTTGCGAATATCCTTTGGAATGAATGTATCGCGCGTATGAAGGAACAACGGCTCCATCTGGGCCCTTGCCTGCTCGATGCTCACTCCCGGCTTCAGGCGGCCAAAGGTCCGCATTGGATTGCCGATGCCTCCATTTGCGGTTGCCTGGGCTGCGCGGTCCAGTGCCATCGGGAAGATCACGTCGGCTGACTGCAGCGTGGGAAACTGGAAATCCTTGGGCAGTACGCCAACCACGCGGGCCGGACTTCCATCGACATCGATCTGGCGGTTCAGGATGCCTGGATCGCGGTTGTAATGGTCCTGCCATAAGCCGTAGGAAATTAGCACCACGCGCGGTCCGTTGGGCCGATCTTCCTCCGGCAGAAAGTTGCGGCCCAGTACCGGCGAGATTCCCAGCAATGGCAAAAAGCCGTCGTCGAAGCTAAGGCAATCGAGCTGCGCCGGATTGTACTCGACCAAATCGCACGCGTGTGGCCCTGTACTCTGGATTGCCATGGCTTCAAATGGTTTCTGATGGTCGCGCCAATCAAAGAAGAAGCCACCCAACATGAACTCCTGTCGCTCTAGCGAATGTACCGTCCCTATTGAGACAAGGCGATCATCGTGCGCGTAGGGCAGGCTGCGGAAAAGAATGCGGTCTACCACACTGAAGACCGCGGTGGTGGCGCCGATGCCCAGCGCAAGTGTGGCTATGACAGTGAGGGTGAAGATGGGGTTGCGACGAAATCCACGCAGAGCATAACGCACGTCGCGCAGAACACTCTCGAGCCAGGGGAGCGTGCGGCGCTCGCGGTGAGCCTGGCGCGTTTGCTCCGCGCCGCCGAGACGGATGAGGGCCTGGCGGCGGGCTTCAGCAGGACTAAGGCCGGCGCGGATGCCATCTTCAGTGTGCAACGCGAGGTGAGATTCGAGTTCGGCGGAGAAATCCTCCTCGGCATGGCCGGGGCGGAACAGGCCGTAGACGCGCAGCCACCAGGCTCTGAGCTTGTGCATCACGCCTCCTCTGCTGGAGAAAGAAAACGCGCGAGGATCCCGGTGGTTTGCTTCCACTCTTTGGCAGCCTTGCGCATCCGGCGCCGTCCGGCCTTGGTGAGCTCGTAGAATTTTGCGCGGCGATTGTTTTCACTGACGCCCCAGCGCGCGCGGATGTAGCCTTCCTGCTCCAGTTTGAGCAGCGCCGGGTAGAGTGTGCCGTAGTTCAACTCGAGCTTATCTCCGCTGGTCTGCTCAATGCGGCGCGCCAGGCCGTAGCCGTGGAGCGACCCCATGGTTTCAAGCGTGCGCATCACCATCAGCGCCAGCGTTCCCTGCCAGACATCGGCTTTTCCACCCATTGCGATGCTCCTATGGCAAAACCATAGGGAGAAGCATACACATGTACCTATGGGTATGCAATAGGAAAGGAATTTGGGGAGGGCTGCCCGGGATGGGCACGCCTCAGCGGGGCGGGAGGGCTATTTAGCAGGATCGACCTGGGCTTGATAGCCGGTGGCCCGGCTCTCACATTTAAGATTGGCACCCATTTTCACGGGACGATGGGAAGTACCGTGATGAGTGCGGAGGTATCCCAGGTCCGAGAATCCGGACCTGGGGCACCCAAAACTCTGGCAACGCGCGAATTGAAAATTAGCTAGTAGATGACCTTGAGCGAGAACTGGATCTGGCGGGAGTTGCCGGCGGTCTTGCCGATTTCGCCAAACCCGGAGCCCTTGATGATATTGGCGGGGAGGCCCATGGTGACGATGTTGAAGAGATTAAAGAACTCCGAGCGGAACTGCAGGTTCATGCGCTCGGCTCCGCTCCTGCGGTGGCCAAAGGGCGTGTCTTTGATGAGCGCAAAGTCGTAGTTATAGAAGGCCGGCCCGCGGAAGGTGTTGCGGCCGAGGGTGCCAAAGCGGCCGTGGTTGGGGCCGGTGCCACCGGCAATCTGGAGCGGGAGGGCTGGGATGGAAAAGAAATCCGAGCCATTGCTGGCGCCGTGGCCGAAATAGTCTTCGCGCACTTTGCGCGCGGTAGAGAGATGCGGCCTGGCGATCTGGTCCGGCCGGTCTGTGCCATAGGCGCCCACGCCCGTCTGCTGAACGCCGGAGTAGACGGAGAAGGGCAAGCCTGAAGAAATTGACGAGATGCTCAGCAACTCCCAACCGTCAGTGATCTTTTTACTGATGGGACGGAGGAAGTCAACGCTTTCGAGGTGTAGATCCTGGGCCACGCTCAGGCCGAAGCCGGTATTGACGTCGAAGGCCGAAGGACCCTTCTCGGGGTGAGTGTCATAGGGATTCTGGGGAAACGGTATCGCGACCGGGCCGGGAGTTCCGGCGCCGCCAGCCTGCCCTGTGAAACCAGGGATCACCTCGCTGGTGTCGTCGATGGCCTTGCTCCAGGTAAAGCTCGCCTGAATCCCCGGTCCGCCGCCGCCGACGTTTCCGGAGAGCGACGCCTGCAGCGCATGATAGGTGGAGTGGGCGGTTGCGGTGATCATGCTTTCAAAGCCGAAGCCACCTGTGACATTTCCGGCGCTGTTGAACGTAGTCAAAGGCGCGAAGGCAGGGTCTGCGTTGGGGTAGGCGTTGGGAAAGGTGGAGCGCGGCAGCTTTTCCGCGGCAGTGCCCACGTAGCTGGCGTCGCCCGTGAGATTACCGATCTTCCTCTCCAATCCCGCCGTCCAGGTGTAAAGAGTGGCATCACCGAAGTTGGGGTCGATGCCACTGAGAGCAAAATCGCTTACCACGCGGCCTGGCGTGAGATCGGCGATGTCCTGCTCCATGCGGTTCACATCCAAAATGGTATTGGGCGCCACATCATTGGAGCGTCCTGAGCCGAAGATATCTGTTCCCGCGGGCGTATAAGCCCTGGGGACCATTGCCGGTGTGATCTGGAATCCATAGGCAACGGGACCATTGGAAGCGGAGAGAAGGTGGGGATAATCGGAGTACGGAACGGAGCCGGTAAGGTAGTTATCCTGCCACATATTCGGCGGAATGGTGGTAACGGCGCCTCCGGCATGGACCTGCAATTTGCCGGTAGCCTGCCATGCCGCCTGGATCCGTGGCGCCCAGGCTTTCCACTCCGTGCGGTAACCCGGCTGTGGGTTCACGACATACTGATGGACCCCATCGATGTTACGAAATCCGGCGGTGCGCCGGGCGCGCTCGATGATGGGGCTATAGACCTCCCAGCGCACACCGTAATCCAGCGTAAAGCGCGGCGTCACTTTCCAGGTGTCTTGAAAGTAAGCGTCAATGTTGTTCCGGCTAACGGCCGCTGGTCCAATGTGGCTGCCATCGGAAAAGTACGGCGGCGCAACTGCGACGGTATATACGAACGGGCTACCGGAGAGAAAGCTCGAAAGCGTATCCGGAAGCAGGTCACCGGTGTTTATGTTGTGTGTCCCGCTCGCGGAAAGGATGGGCCCGCGCGCGTAGGCGGACCCGCCGCCGAAGTCGTATTCGCCGTTGGGGCTGATGCCGAAGTAGCTACTATCGCGATTGAACCGCGCATCAATACCGACCTTGAAGGCATGGCGCCCAACGGTATAAGAGATGTTTTCGCGACCCTGGAAGAGATTGGCGAACGATTGCGTGACCGAACCGGCTGCAGCGTTGAAAGCCTCAAACAATCCATCGTTGAACTTGACCGCGGGATCGGAATGGTTGGGCGTGGGAAACCCCGGAGTAGTGCGCATGATGCTGATGGAGGACTCCAGCGTGAGGCGCGGCGAGACGGTGCGCGTATAGGTGCCCACGACGTTGCGCTGGCGGTCGAAGTAGAGGATCTCAAAAGATTGGTCGATGGCCGACTGGTCGGGGTTGGTGATGGGGCCGGTGATGTTGTCGAGAGTGAAGCGGGCAAAAAACTGGCCCTTGGCAGAGAACTTATGGTCGAGCCGCAACGAAAACTGGTCAGCATTGGTGGTGACCTTCGAGGCGGTCGCGTAGGTGTGAAGCCCATAGGAGCCGGCGGCGTAGTTCGGCAAGGGGTAGCGCGCCAGGACAGCGGCTATGCCGGGATCAACCGGCACCGTGAGGGTGTCAGTGGAGCCGTCGGAATAGGTGACCACATCGATGCCGGCGCGCTCGTCTGCCGTGGGCACGGGCAACACCTGCGTGGTGCCGAGCACCTGGCGGAAGCCTTGGTACTCGGTGAAATAAAAGGTCCGTTTTTGGCCCTCGTAGACGTGAGGAATATAGATTGGGCCGCCATTGGTGAATCCGAACTCATTGCGGCGAAAGGGTGGAATCCGGCCGGGGTAGGCGGGCGTTGCATAGTCAAAGTAGTTGCGCGCGTCGAAGGCAGAGTTACGCACAAACTCGAAGACCGATCCGTGAAAACCGCTGGCGCCGGAGCGAGTAACGATGTTGGTGTACCCGGCAGCTCCGCGGCCAATCTCGGCAGGCATCCAGCCGGTGCTGGACTGGATCTGTTCCACCGCATCCACGTTGAAGTTGCTGAATGTGGAACCGCCCATCTCGGGGTCGCTGATGTCGGCGCCATCCATGCCGAAGGTAGCTTCAACGCCGCGCTGGCCATTGATGGCAAATTGGGCTGTGAAGTTGGTGGCGCCGTTGGCGTCGGTCATGGTGCCGGCGGCCAGCAGCAGCAACTGGCTGAAGTCGCGCTTGTTCAGCGGCAGTTCGCTCACCGCCTGGCTGGAGAGTTGCTCGCCGCCGGTGGCGGTCTGGCTCTTGTCCTGAAGTGGGGTCACCGTGAGCTCGCCGCGCCCAGAGAGTGTGAGTGCCACGGCAGCATTGGCTGCGGCCAGCTCGATGGGTTGGAGATATTCGACTTTGGCGCCGTTAGTTTCTACAGTCAGCCGGTATTGCCCGGCGGGCAAAGCCGCCAACTGAAATTGGCCCGCAGTGCCGGTGACAGCTTCGGCCTGGGCTCCGGAGCCGGCCAGCGTGATTTTGGCTCCCGGAATGGGAGCGCCGGCCGCATTGCGCAGCGCTCCCTGCCAGACTGCCTGCTGCGCGCCTGCCACCGTGCACACAAGCCACACGGCGAACGCTAGTATCCAAATTCCCTTGCCTCTGCGATCCGGCCTTCCCCACCTGGCGGCGCACCCGTTCTCGTTCGTGTGAATCACTTGAATCCAACCTTTAATCAGCGCGCTGCGCCGTACCCGAAGAAGATTCTGAAGCGTCAAAACTGCTTTCGCTGGGCTGGACGAGATTATACCTGCGCACCCTTTGCTAAGGCCTTCCTGCAGAAAGCGGAGGCACGCTTGCGGTGCGCTGGTTTCGCCGGAGCCGCTACACTGTTCCAAGCCATGACAGAGCCCTCGATTAGCGCCGACACCATCGCCGCCATTTCCACGCCTCCGGGACGCGGCGGCATCGGCATAGTGCGCCTGAGCGGCCCGCAGGCGGCGGCCATTACTGTCCAACTGGTGCGGCTGCGTCAACCGCTGGAGCATGCGCGGGCGCGGCTGGCCGACGTGCTGGATGCGCCGGAGGCAGGTGGCAGCCGGATCGACGAAGCCGTAGTCACGTTTTTTGCGGCCCCCCATTCCTACACTGCCGAGGACCTGGCGGAAATTGCCGCACATGGGTCGCCAGTGGTGCTGGAGCTGCTGCTGCGCCGCGCCCTGGCGCTGGGCGCACGGCTGGCCGAACCCGGCGAGTTTACCCAGCGCGCTTTTTTGGCCGGGCGGCTGGACCTGACCCAGGCCGAGGCAGTGCGCGACCTGATCGAGGCGCAGACACTCACCCAGGCTCGCCAAGCTGCCAGCCAGATGGGCGGTGCACTCAGCCGCCGCGTGCTGCCAGTGAAGCAGGCGTTGCTGGAACTGATCGCTCTGCTTGAAGCGGGCATCGACTTTGCCGAAGACGACGTGGACGTGGCTCCGCAAGCTGAGATCGCGCGCCGCATCGGGGGGATCGATCCACCGTTGGCTGCGCTGGAAGCCTCCTTTGCTCGCGGCCGCATCGTCCATGACGGACTTACGCTGGCCATCGTCGGCCGTCCCAACGCGGGCAAAAGCTCATTGTTCAACCGGCTGGTCGAACGTGACCGCGCCATTGTGACCGCGACCCCCGGCACCACCCGCGACCTCGTGACGGAACGGATTTCTTTAGACGGCATCCCGCTGGAGTTGGTGGATACAGCCGGCCTGCGCGAGTCTGGCGAAGAGGTTGAGCAGCTCGGCATCGCACGCAGCCGCGAGGCCCTGGCCGACGCCGCGTTGGTGCTGATTGTGCTGGACGCCACCCAACCGCTCAACGCTGAGGAGCGCGCTCTGTTGACGGCCGTCGAGGCCCGGCCAGCGCTGGTGGCTGTGAACAAAAGCGACCTGGCTGGAAGCAGAGCGATGGTAGGCGACCTGACCGAGGTTGAACGTGCCGGTATTGCCGCGCTGGCCACCTCGGCGCTCACCGGTGAGGGCATTGCCGCGCTGCGCGAGCGTATCCTGGCCCTGGCCACAGGAGGAGCCGCCGCAGAGCCCGGCCTGCTGACCAGCCTGCGCCATCAACAGGCCATTGCTGCCGCACGCGCGGCCCTGGCCGACGCCGTAGCGGCAAACACCAACGCCATTCCCCACGAGATGATTCTGCTGGATCTTTATCGAGCCCTCTGGGCCCTGGACTCGCTCACCGGCCAAACCACCCCCGACGACATTTTGAATCTGATTTTTTCTACGTTCTGCATCGGAAAATAGAGTTAACTCTCGCGCGGTCTCATGGAATATCGAAACCCCGGATAATTCCCTGTATTTCTGCTAGTTTATGTGTCATACTGTCTCTCAGAGTCCCACAGAAGCGCAAAGGGTTTGGGACTCTGGCGGGTCTCCAGAAACTGGAACAGCTTGAAAATGACTCTGGAGTCCCAAAGGAGAGACGGGATGACGCTCACAGATTCTCGAATCAAAGCCCTCAAGCCAATAGCAGGTTCCCGGTACAGCAAGGCCGATGGGGGCGGTCTCTTGCTTGATGTGACCCCTGGGGGTGTCAAGTCCTGGGTGTTTCGCTACAGGCTCAATGGCGTGCGGGAAAAGGTGGTTCTGGGGCGCTATCCCGATATGCCTTTGAAGGTGGCGCGGGAGAAGCGGGATGAACTGGCAACGCAAGTGGCAAGCGGGAAGTCTCCAGCCTCGGAAAAGAAGCTGGCGCGAGCAGGGATGCCCACCAACCCCACCGTCAAGGAGTTTGGGGAGCGGTATTACACAGAGCAAGTGGTGAAGCGGTGGAAGGACCCGAAAGGCGTTCGGCGCTATCTCGACAATGAGATCTTCCCCGCGTTCGGAGAGAAGGCCCTCAAGGACGTCAATGCTCTGGACGTGCAAACCCTTGTGTACCGGAAGCGGGACGGTGGGCAGGTTGCGGCCGCCATTCAACTGCGGGGGATGCTTAAGGGCATGTTCGATTACGCTATTGAGACGCGCCTGGTGATGGTCAATCCCGCCGCGATGGTGGCAACGCGGTTTATCGGCAAGGCTCGCAAGCGCGCCCGTGTGCTCACTCCGAACGAGATTCGCCTTTATCTCCGCACGATCTACCAGTCAAACATTCGCCGGCAATTCAAGCTGGCCTTGCACATCATCCTGTTGACCCTCTCCCGCAAATCGGAAATGTTGCTGGCGCGGTGGGAGCATGTGAACTTTGAAACTGGCGAATGGCTCATCCCGGCAGAGAACGCAAAGACAGCCAAGCCACACATCGTCTACATGTCAACGCAGGTGGCGGAGATGTTGCAGGAGTTGAAGGTCCTTGCCGGGGACTCAGAACTGGTCATGCCGGGCCGGGGCAGCCTCACAAAGCCATTTGCCGCGAACGCCCTGAATAAGGCCTTAGAGGGCTTGACATTCGATATGGACCCGCTCACCATCCACGATCTGCGCAGAACTGGTGCAACGCTTTTAACAGAGCGCGGCTTCAACAAGGACGTGATTGAAAAGGCCCTGAGCCATGAAGCAGTGGGGATACGGGCCGTGTACATCATTGCCGAGTTTGCAGAGCAGAGGAAGAAGATGCTTCAGTGGTGGGCCGATTATGTGGATGACATCCTGAACGAATCCAAAGTAATCGTTGGCAACTTCGGCGCCGGAAACAGAGCATAGAGCAATATTTCAGAGAAGTCGGGTTCCAATTGGGACTTGACGAAGGCAAGCTGGGACCGTACTCAACGCTTCGAGCATGGGACTCATAACCACAAATTAGCCCTTTGATCCCGATTGGTATCCTCTTGTATATGATTGTTATTAATAACGTTAGAATCCTTTATGCTGTCAATGGATACCAGCTAAAGTCAACGAGTACTCTCCACAAAAGTCCCCAAAGTCTTCAGGGGCCTCCATCGTGGGCTTCATGATTGCTTTCAAAGGCCTATGATGCGCCTCTCTACCTCAATATCCTCATAGCGTGGTGCGGCCGCCGGTATTTCCCACGTCGCTGCGTCACGAAGCCCGTCATGGATACTCTTACTGTTTTTTGAGCCATACACTAGACCATGCGAGGGGTCATCCTCGAGTGGATCCCGGCAGATTGCTTGACTGAGTCGTCTGGCACTTCCCGCAGTAATGGACACAAGCCTATGTGCTCTGTAGTTGTGTAGGCATGCACCAGGTGAGCTCCCAGTCTTTACCAAGATCGATTCGATGTTGACCGAAAGCTCTTTGTTCTTAAATACGCCCGATGAGACGCGGGCCAAGCCCGTGTCGTCGTCTCTGACGAGCTGTGAGAGGTGCACGCGCCGAAATAACCTCTCCTCGTCACGGATTGACGCATCATCCTGATAGACGGGCTGCGGCATGCGTCAAACGATATTGCGCAACAGTTGAACCAACGTCGTGATGTTGTTAGTGCTGCCCTCTTGCTGTCCCCCTGTTGTCCTATCTTGGTAAAAGAACTGGGGTGCTTCATCAGAAGGAAACACTATCTCCAAATCTTGTTGCTTTCTGTGCCATTCGAGCTGAAGGCCCCCATTTCCCATTGGAACTACCGATGGTGGAGGTGAGGTCGCCTCCATGATCAGCGCCAGAACCGAGAGCGATTGACTGATGATGTCGCGATTAATTTTCCTCCCGCCATAGGAATCCCAATTGTCTGGAAGCATCTGGACTCCGATGAAGGCTGACATCGTCGGTTCAACCCAAGCAGGCGTAGGTTGGCTGGTCCTCACAATAATCCTGTATTCGCTTCCTCTGGATGGGAAAACGAGCGCCCGTTCCCTCGGCTGTGTAAGTGCCGCTGAACTCGTCACAGAATTCTCCCAAATCGACTCAAACTGATTCTCAGTCAGTGCCGTTGCTGGGCGAAATGCTTGCAGAGCAAGTGCTGCCATTTCTATTTCCTTCTGCCCCAGATCTTATGCATCGCGGGCGTTGTTAACTCTGCGAATGAGCGGACGATCCATTCTCGTCCGAGATCAAAAAAGTCCGTGCCTTCCCCAACCTGCCCCCGTGCCGTCAGGTCAAGCAGAAACATGGGTGCACCATCCGAGAGACGTGTCACTGGCTGAAGCGTAACGTGAAGCCTTCCAACAAAGCCCCCACTTTTATCAGATATCGGGAATCTTGCTCGCAACGTTAAATCCTGAGCTTGCCCGGGATAGGTCGATTCGGGTGCTCGCCACATCGTAAAAACCTTGTCGATGTCAGCGTGAGTTTCCCAACCCGCACGAGCAACGATGTGATTGATATACGTCACCTCACACTGCTTGACGCGAATCGTTCCTAACTGGTTGCGAGAAACGAATTGAGCAAAGTTTGAGAAGTCTTGGTCAAAGCCTGCTCGTACTTTTTCATACCGGGGGTACTGAGCGCCCTCACCTGTTTTGCGCCAATTCTTGATGAAGCGGTCTCTCTGAACTTGGATGAGCTCTGTACCGTGTTCATCGGTGAACCAAAACCGTGGGGTGGGAGGAGCCTCAAGCGCTTGAAACTGAATTCCCACTATCGGTTGAGGCTGTTCAGGAGATTGCTCCAGCAGCGAAGCCAGCTCGCCATGCTCCTCGGTCATAGGAAATCGGTCACGCACTTCGCCCCAATAAAGACCGAAATGCGCAGTTCGAAGCGCCGACAGTCGGTCGAAATGCACAGACAGAACCGTTTCCACCACTGGCGGGTCGCTGAAATCTGGTAGATCGAGCGGTCGAGCGGTCACCATATATACCCTTTCGGGTTGGATGACATTGTATTATTGGCCCCCATTTTCCGCATTTTCAAGCAATTTCATGCGGGCGTCTCGAACCTGAGGTAACTATACTTGATCACCCACTGATGACTGTACACCCGTGCCGGTCAGCGGTAACTGACTCGACAACCGTTGCCCTTCCGATAGCAATTCGAGCCTGCAAATGGCATTGCCTTTAATTCTAGACCCGACTTCGCCGCCTCTCGGGCTCCTGCAACTGAAGCATCTCCTACCACACAGCGTGCAGTTTGTTGACGTATGCGCCGCTGGGCTCTTGCGCAGATGATCACATCCCAAGCGTGCTGATCTTGTTATGCTCTCTTGTTCCATTTGAAAGAGGCGCCTGAAGGGATGAAAAGGCAAATCTGTCCAATCTGTAAGGAAAAGGTCGCGCACTTGGCCGACCACCTCGGTTCTCACGTCACACTTTCCGATCCTCTCCGAATCCAGCACAAGTTTTTAGGAAGATCTCAAACGGTGGGAGGTGTTGGCAGATTCCCACATGCAGTTCAAATAGCCGCGCGCGCTGACGAGAAGGGATACGAACTGCGAATAGCGAAGACCGCCAAAGGGCGGGGTGTTCAAAAGGGACAACCGTGACGTGCTTGGAAGGGTTCTGATTCAGAGGGGGTCGAGGCAGGGGCGATGGCTTTTCTATCTAGCTCTTGGTCTAGGTGGGTTGTATCTATTGTCTATTCGAGGCGGGTCTCGACCCGTCTGCCGCCGGGCGCTGCCAGCCGACTCCTCAATGTATCTCACTGAGCACCCAGATTGGCTCGCCAGTGCCGGGGCTACCTGGACGTGGTTGGCTCCCTTGTGTAATCGCGTCTTCCTACAGGAACACCAGGCAGAGTTCTGAACATCGTGGCCAATCATTCCGAACGCGGTATACTCGCCTTGCCTAAGCAATTCAGCCGCAGCCAACATTTAATAAGGCCATCCTCCCATCATGTTTGAACAAGCATTCAAGCGAATTGACGACATCCTCCGCAAGGACGCCGGGGTTTCCTCCGAACTCGACTACATCGAGCAGACCTCCTGGGTCCTCTTCCTCAAGTACCTCGACGCCCTCGAACAGGACCGCGCCCAGATCGCCATCCTCCATGGCAAGCCCCATACCTTCCTTCTGGAGGAGGGCTTCCGCTGGAACGCCTGGGCCATGCCGCTCAACGCCGCCGGTACGCTGGACCACAACCGGGCGCTAGTGGGCGACGACCTCCGCGACTTCGTAGACCAGAAACTGCTCCCTTACCTCCGGGGATTCAAGCAGCGGGCCGACAGTCCCGACACCATCGAGTACAAGATCGGCGAAATCTTCGGCGAGCTGCGGAACAAGCTCCAGTCCGGCTACAACCTCCGTGAGGTCATCGAACTGGTAGACACACTGCGCTTCAACTCGCAGGCGGAGAAGCATGAACTCTCCGACCTCTACGAGGCCAGAATCCGCAACATGGGCAACGCCGGTCGCAATGGCGGCGAGTATTACACGCCGCGGCCTCTGATCCGTGCCATCCTCGCAGTCGTCCAGCCGCGCATCGGGGAAACCATCTACGACGGCGCCCTGGGGTCCGCGGGCTTCCTCTGTGAAGCCTTCGCGCGCCTGAACCCCCAGGCAAAGACTGTCGCCGCCCGCGAACAACTTCAGACCAAGACGTTTTTCGGGCAGGAGAAGAAGCCGCTGGCCTACGTCATCGGCCTGATGAACATGATCCTGCATGGCATTGACGCACCGAATATCATCCATACCAACACGCTGGATCAGAACAACAACGACATTGAGGAGCGGGACCGGCACAATGTCATCGTTGCCAATCCGCCATTTGGCGGGCGCGAACGCGCCGAGGTGCAGCAGAACTTCCCCATCAAGACCTCGGAGACGGCCTTTCTCTTCCTGCAGCACTTCATCCGCAAGCTCAGGGCTGGCGGGCGCGCGGGCATCGTCATCAAGAACACCTTCCTCTCGAATACAGACAACGCCAGTGTCTCCCTGCGCAAGCTGCTGCTTGAGTCCTGCAACCTGCATACGGTTCTCGATTGCCCCGGCGGCACGTTCCAGGGCGCGGGCGTCAAGACGGTGGTGCTGTTCTTCACCAAGGGCGCGCCCACCCGCAAGGTCTGGTTCTACCAACTCAACCCCGGACGGAACCTGGGCAAAACCAACCCACTCAACGACGACGACCTAGCTGATTTCATTGAGCAACAGAAGACCTTCGCCGACTCGCCGCAGTCGTGGTCGGTCGACGCGGCCGGCATCGACAAGAGCACCTTCGATCTGTCGGTGAAGAATCCGAACGGCAACGAGGAGACCGTGCACCGGTCGCCGGAGGAGATACTCGATGAGATCGCCGCGCTCGATGCTGAGAGCGCCGAGATTCTACAGAGCATTCGGGGGCTACTGTGAGCGGGATTCGAACGTCAGCGAGTCCCTTGAATGCAGCGCTGCCTCCGATTGGGCAGACTCGGTCTGAGCAATCCCCTTGGCCGACCGCCCCCCTTGGCGACCTGTGCGAGATTATCGGTGGTGGCACACCTTCGAAAGCGAACCCATCGTTTTACGCCGGCAACATACCCTGGGCTACCGTGCGGGATATGAAGATGGACATCATCGAGACAACCGAGTGCTCCATCACACTGGACGCAGTTCGGTCGAGCGCTACCAACATCATCCCAGGAGGCAACGTCATCATCGCCACGAGGGTTGGCTTGGGCAAAGTTTGTTTACTGGCCCAGGACACCGCCATCAACCAGGACTTGAGAGGGATTATCCCGCGAGATAGCAGCCTCAAGGTCAGGTTCGTTTACCATTGGCTCCGATACGTTGCCCCACAGATCATTCAGGAAGGCACGGGTGCAACTGTCCAGGGCGTGAAGTTACCTTTCATCAAGTCATTGATGATTCCCGTTCCAACTCCAAGAGACCAGGAGCGCTTAGTCGCCATCCTCGATGAAGCCTTCGAAGGAATTGCTGCATCCAGAGCCAAGACAGAAAGGAACCTCCAAAATACTCGTGTCCTCTTCGAAAGCTACCTTCATTTCTCCTTGACACGCGGCAGCGAGAACTGGGCAAAGCAGCGGCTGGAAGGGGTAGTCGATTCCACCTGCACCCTTTCGTATGGCATCGTTCAGCCGGGGGAAGAGTTACTCGATGGATTGCCGATAGTCCGCCCCACTGATTTGACTACCAAGGTGATCCAACTTAACGGGCTCAAACGAATCGACCCTAAGCTAGCCGAATCGTATCGAAGAACACAACTACGAGGAGGCGAGATACTGCTTTGCGTTAGAGGAACCACTGGAACCATATCAATCGCTTCATCCGAACTCGCCGGCGCAAACGTCACCAGAGGCGTTGTTCCCATCCGATTCGACGAATCGCGTGTCATTCAAGAATTTGGCTATTACCTCATGAAAGGGGGCCAGCTTCAAGAACAAGTAAAAGAGAAGACCTACGGCTCCGCGTTGATGCAGGTTAATATATGCGACCTGAGGAACATAATGCTCTCGTTTCCCTCGGTAGATGAGCAGAAGGAAATCGCCGACAAGCTCGACGTCCTTTCCACCAAAATGCAGCGTCTAGTCTCTGCCTATCAGCGCAAGCTAGGTGCCCTAGAAGCCCTCAAACAATCCATCCTCCACCAAGCCTTCACCGGCAAGCTATAGACTGTTTGCACCCATGCGCAATGAGTCTGAGACACGCGCCGAGCTGATCGATCCTGCCCTGCGGGCGGCCGGTTGGGGCGTCGTCGACGGCTCGCGTATCAGTCGCGAGTTTCACATCACTAAGGGTCGCCTGGTGGGTCAGGGGCGACGCGCCGAGCCGGACATCGCGGACTACATCCTCATCTACCGGAACCAAAAGCTGGCCGTGATTGAGGCCAAGCGGGAGGAGCTTTCTGAATCCGAAGGCGTGGCCCAGGCTAAGCACTATGCCGCCAAAATGGCTGTGCGCTTTGCCTACTCCACCAACGGCCACAAAATTTACCGCATGGACATGGGCGCGACACCCGTGCAAGCCCCCGCCAGCATTGAGGAACCCGGCGGCCCAGTTGCCATCTCCAGCGACGAAGGGCCGGTAGATCGCTTTCCCACCCCCGAGGGGCTTTGGGCATCGACTTTTGCCGAGCCAAGCGCATGGCGCGATCGCTTTGCCCAGATTCCTTTTGAAGATCACTCCGGCAGTTGGGATGTGCGCTATTACCAGGACACCGCCATTCAGCGTGTGCTGGATGCCGTGGCGGAGAACCGCCCGCGCATCCTGCTGACCCTGGCCACCGGTACCGGCAAGACGGCCATTGCCTTCCAGATCGCGTGGAAGCTGTTTCAATCCCGGTGGAACCTGTCGCACCAGCCAACGCGCCGGCCGCGCATCCTTTTCCTGGCTGATCGCAACATTCTGGCCGACCAGGCCTACAACGCCTTCTCCTCGTTTTCCGAAGATGCGCGCAAACGGATCACTCCCGGCCAGATTCAGGCGGCGGGTGGAGTCCCGCCCACAAATGCCAGCGTCTTCTTCACCATCTTTCAGACCTTCATGTCGGGCACCGGCGCGGACGGGAAGCCCGCACCATACTTTGGCCAGTATCCGCCCGACTTCTTCGATCTGGTTATCGTGGACGAGTGCCATCGCGGTGGCGCGAACGACGAATCCACCTGGCGCGCCATTCTGGATTACTTCTCCCCGGCGGTCCAACTGGGCATGACAGCAACCCCCAAGCGCCGCGACAATGTGGACACCTACGCCTACTTCGGCGAGCCGGTGTACATCTACTCGCTCAAAGAGGGCATCAATGATGGCTTCCTGACCCCGTTCAAGGTGGTCCAGGTGGCGACGACCATTGACGAGTATGTCTACACGCCGGACGATGTCGTTGTCGACGGCGAAGTGGAGCAGGGCAAGCGGTATGTTGAGGCGGATTTCAACCGCATCATTGAGATCAAAGAACGTGAGGAGGCCCGCGTCAACATCCTGATGAGCCGCATCGACCAGCGGCAAAAAGCGCTTGTGTTCTGCGCGAACCAGCCCCATGCTGCTGCCATACGCGACCTCATCAATCAGAAGGCGACGAACAAGGACCCCTTCTACTGCTGTCGCGTAACGGCCGACGACGCCGCTCTCGGCGATCAGTACCTGCGGGAGTTTCAGGACAATGAGAAGACTATCCCGACCATTCTGACGACCTCGCAGAAGCTCTCAACGGGGGTCGATGCGCGCAATATCCGCAACATCGTGCTGCTGCGGCCAATCAACTCGATGATTGAATTTAAGCAGATTATCGGGCGTGGCACGCGGCTCTACGACGGTAAGGACTACTTCACGATTTACGACTTTGTTCGCGCCCACGAGCTTTTTAACGATCCGGAGTGGGATGGGGAGCCGATAGAACCGGAGCCTGCCCCCGAGCCAAGACCGGGGCCCGGTCCCCCGCAACCGGCACCCGATCCTGGACCAGAGGAGCCGGAACCGCCGCAGCGGCAGAGGTTGGTGATTCGGCTGGCGGACGGCAAGGCCCGCGAGATTCAGCACATGACGGCCACCAGCTTCTGGGGTGTTGACGGCAGACCCATCTCTGCACACCAGTTCCTTGAGTCGCTGTTCGGCGCCCTCCCAGAGTTCTTCAAAGACGAGGACGAGTTGCGTGCCATCTGGAGCAAGCCGGACACACGCCGCGCTCTGCTACGGAGCCTTGAGGACAAGGGATTCGACCGGTCACAACTAGGCGAGATTCAGCACGCCCTGGATGCCGAGCAGTCGGACCTTTACGACGTTCTGGCCTATATTGCATTTGCCTTGCCACGCATCACCCGACAGGAGCGCGCCGACAAAGCGCGACCGTCAATCCACGCCAGCTTTGGGGAAAAGCTACGGGCATTTCTCGACTTTGTGCTCTCGCACTACGTCGCGGAAGGCTTTGAGGAACTCGACCAGGACAAATTGGCCCCCCTGCTCCAGCTACGTTACAACGCGCTGTCTGACGCGATCCTGGACCTCGGGCCGGCACTCGAAATCGGGAAGATGTTCGTCAGCTTCCAGCAATATCTCTATTTGGAGGCCGCTGCAGACCAAGAAACAACTCGGGATTTTGCGCCGTGATTGGACGCTGAACCGGGAATTAGCCTGCCTGAAAGTCCTCTTCAATTACGCGATCAAGTCGGACTTCATTTTGAGAAACCCAGTCAGCCGCGTAGACTCCTGCCGGAAAACAACGAACAGATGCGGGTCAGCGCAGACTGAAAATCGGCTGCACCGGGCGTGGCTTGCAGCGGACCTATACTGGTAGTCATCCGAGGGAAACTTGATGCGCGCATTCCTGAGTCACTCATCAGCGGACAAGGCTATTGTGGTCGGTGTCCACAGCGAACTCGAGCCAGATTCGACTTGGCTTGATCGGGCCGAAATCGAATGGGGAGACCTGTTTCTTGAGAGGATTGCCGACGGAATCCGACTGGCGACTGATTTCGTGCTGTTCTGGAGCAAAGCCGCTTCGAAGAGCGAATGGGTCCGAATTGAGATAAACATGGCGTTCATACAGGCTCTCCGCAAAAAGGCCATAAGACTCAGAGTGATAGCCTTGGACGAAACTCCCCTGCCTCTCTACCTGCAGCCGTTTCATGTCTTCTCAGTAGTTGGCTCAGCTTCGCCTACCGCGGAGATTTTGCAGAAGCTGAAGCCGCTTCTCCGAGAGCCCGTTGGATCTGTAAGATCGAGATTTGTAAACCGTCACGATGAGATCGCCAGGATCGAAGCAGCTGTCGACGACCCCGACTTCCGGGCGGTTTGGGCCTTCGGCTTCACCGGCGTCGGCAAGAGCTCAGTCATCCAAGAGGCTCTTAAGCAGATATTTGAAGGGGCCAACTTAGTTCAGGTCGATGTCAGCCAAGGGACAGGTTTCGTAGAGCTTGCTCTGGCTCTATTTGCAGCAGTGAGACATGAGGTTCTTCCTGAGTCATTGGATCAAACGCGGCTAGAGCAGGAAATCCGCCTCTGCGTCGAAATGCTATCAAAGAAAGGACAGTTGCTGGTTATTTCAAACGTTCAGCACTGGTTTGACGAGGAGGGACAGCCGCAGGGGCCGCTGCCGACAATGCTATCAATTATCAGCGAGCTCGCATCGCTGACAAGCCGCCCTGTTTTTCTCACCTCAACCAGGCGCCCTACTGTGGATCCACTGCTGTTTAAGCGGGTAATGCTATTCCATGTTGCCGGTCTAAAGGACGAATATGTCGGAGCGTTGGTCAGAAATTGGCATTACGCAATCTATGGCACAGAACTCGCTCCGGAAGACGCGAGTCGCATTGCCCCTAAGCTATTCGGCCACCCAGTTGCCGCCCGTCTCGTGGCGGGATTACTGGGCGATCATAGCGTGGATTTTCTTGAACAATATCCTAGCGAACTTGTCGCTCTTCGAAGGGACCTCGCGAGAACTCTACTGCAGGACCTTAAGCTCACGCCGGCGGCGGAAGAACTAATGGAAACACTCGCTCTTGCGGGTGTCGACTTGCCGGCATCTGTCCTTGCGGCGACCAGTTCTTCCGTAGATGCATTTCAGCAAGCCGTCGCACAATGTGCAAGCGCCGGGCTCATCGTAGCCGAAAGCACGATCGAGACCCACCCTCTTTTTCGGGATTTTTACTGGCATCGCCTGCATCGCAGTGATTACCGAAAGAGGTCAATCGCTCTGGCCGAGGCTCTGCGAGCTCGCCTCGACCGCGTGGCAAAAGAGTCACCGGAATACGCCTCGCTGTTGCAAGTGGCCTTTAGATCATATGCGCTAGCAGGCGAAATCGAAAAGGCTACGGCATTGCGCCGCGATCTCTCAGGCGAGCTTGAGGCAACGGCGATGACACTCTATAACCGCAGAGATTATCCGCTTGCAGATCGATATATTTCACTCGTGCTTGATGCAGATCCCAAAAGCTGGAGGATGAGGCTCTATCGCGCTCGGATTCGAATCCGACAAGAGCACTGGGAAGAGGCCGAACGTATCCTCTCAAAGATGTTGGAAGAACGCCCGCTCGATGTTGGAGTTTTGCATGCAATGGGATGGAGCCAGCTCAAACAGCGGCACTGGTTGCAGGCGCTTCAGATGTTCACAGGAATCATCGCCCGGCGCGAACATTCCGCCTCGCTGCGGGATGCAGCAGAGTGCCTCCACAGGCTGAATCGGAACGATGAAGCCCTTGAGTTCCTTGCGAGAGCAAAGGGAATCGAGTCCGAGAATCCGTTCGTACTCGATCTCGAATCTCGAATACTTGAAGACATGGGGCAGCTAGACGCGGCCTTCAATTCCGCTGAACTGGCAGCGGCTCGTGACCCCCTTAATGATCGGCTGCAGAATCGCCTCGGGGTAATTCGGATCAAGCAGCGAAAGCCGCATCTTGCGATTAGCTACTTCATCAGCGCCATGGAGTTAGACCCCGATCTATTTAGCCCTGCTAACTCCTTGGCGGCAGCATATCTGGAAATCGACGAATGGGAAAAAGCTGAAAAACTCCTGCCGGACCTCGAAAAGAAAGCCCGCACGCCCTCTGACCGCGCCCTCCTAACGCATACGAAGGCGCGGATTGCATTTGCAAAACAGGACCTCGCTGCCAGCAAGCAACTGTTGAAGTCAGAGATCGCGGCATCACGCAACGTGATTCCAAACTTGGGGTTGCTTGTGCAGGTGCAATGCGGATTGTTCGATGAGAACTGCCTGGATTTTCCTGCAATTGCATCTGTCGAATTGAAAGAAGCGGAGAACGCGCTAGCAAAGATAGCGGACCTCGATCCCTCAAATGAGTTCATCGAGAACCTCCGACGCAGTGTGGCCGACAGGCAATTGAGCCAGAGGCGAACCCCGCGCCGGTGAAGCGGCTATTCAGTCGCAGGTTCACGAGTGCCTAGAGAAGGCATCCCGACGAAGCGCTTGGATAGCTCTTGGTAAACGCCGATGGCGACCATCACCCCGAGACTCATCTGGGAGATTCGAGTTGTGATGCTGACTTGCCAGTACCTAGCGACAGCCATCACAAAAGGTGTGCAGGCCCCGGCACGTCGACCGAAAACAATTGTCACAGCAGGCTGAACAGGTCCGGCAAACTTGTCTTCAGGCCCTTTGCCACCTTTTCGATGTTAACCAGTGAGACGTTTCGCACTCCGCGCTCAATGCCGGAGTAGTACGTCCTGTGCAGCCCGCAACGCTCGGCCGCCTCTTCCTGATTGATCTCCTGCGCCTCGCGAATGCGGCGAATCGCGCGGCCAAACCGAATCCGGATGTTTACGGGCATCACCTGAAATCATCGCGGCCCTTAGACGATGGGTACACACCCTATGAGTCACATTGGTGTAGACTTGTGTCCAATTGTTTTGCCATGCGATCACGTCTCGCCATCACGAGATTTCGCCAAGGTTCCGCCAAAGACGCCAGCCGCATGGCCGCGAGCCTGGATACCTTCGATGAACCCTGAGATTGTTCGCTACATATCCCCGGAAGAACAGGATCTCGCCCGGAAGCGCGAAGAACTGGCCGTTCTGCAAGCTGAACTCATAGACCGCGAACTGTTTCTGGCGAATCTGCGGGCCGAACTCGCAGCCTTCGAGGGGCGCTACCTCCGGGAAGTTGGCGTGCTCTATGCCGAACTCGACGACTGGAATGCAAAGATCGCTGAGCTAGTCGCCGAAGTGGACGGCTCCGAAGAGGCAAAGTCGGCTGCGGCCGAAGCGCGCGCGCAAGCAAAGGAATCCTATGCCGCCGCGCATGGCGAGGCTGCAAAGGCCGCGGCTTTCTCACCGTCGCCGGAGTTGAGGAAGCTCTTCCGTGAGGTCGTTAGGCATATCCATCCAGACAGTGCCATGGATGAAGCGGACAGGGCTGTGCGCAACCGTTTGATGGCAGGGGCCAATCTGGCTTATAGGCGCGGCGATGCGGAGGCGCTGAAAAGAATCCTGGAGGAATACAAGAGCAGCCCGGAATCGGTAAAGGGCGAAGGCGTGGCAGCGGATTTGGAGCGCGTCCTGCGCCAGATTGGACAGATAGTCAAGAGACTTGCCCAGATAGAAGCCGAAGTCGCGGAACTGAACTCTTCCGAGATCGCCCTCTTGATGGCAAAGGTGGAAAGTGCGGAGGCGAAAGGCCGCAACCTGCTTGCGGAAATGGCGAAAGATGTGCGCCAACGGATTCAGTTGGCGCGCAACGAGTACGAAGATCAGCGCTTAAAGACGAGGCCACGATGAGCGCCGGCGAAGAACAAGCGGCATTAGTTCGGACTCAAACTGCCGCACTGACAAGAACCGGAACAAAGTCCCTTGCTGCCCGAGGCCGTGCCGACCTACGGGCTAGAGAGGAGGCAGAAGAATGGTTCAAGAAGGGCTTGGAATATCACCTTCAGCAGCGGTACGACGATGCATTTCGGTGTTACAAGCACGGGATTCAGGTGAGCCCAAACCATTCTGGGTTACAACTCTACATCGGCCTCATGTACCACGAAGGCCAGGGTGTCCCACAAGACCACGAGCAGGCCGCTGTCTGGTACCGCAAGGCCGCTGAGCAGGGTGATGCACGTGGGCAAATGTTCCTTGGGTATGCGTATGACCACGGCGAAGGCATCCCCCAGGACTACGCACAGGCAGCGGTATGGGTTCACAAGGCTGCAAAGCAAGGGTATGCGGACGCGCAATGCCGACTTGGAGCTATTTACTCATCCGGGCATGGCGTCCAGCAAGATTACGAGCAGGCCGCTGTCTGGTACCGCAAGGCCGCGGAGCAGGGCCATGCCGGGGCACAAAACAACCTTGGCGAAAGTTGCTACTACGGGCAGGGCGTCCCACAAGACTACGCGCAGGCTGCAGTTTGGTATCGCAAAGCCGCCGAACAGGGCGACGCGGACGCGCAATTCAGCCTTGGCTTCCTGCACCATCACGGTTGGGGGGTTTCTCAGGACTTTGTGGAGGCCACTGTCTGGTGGCGCCTAGCTGCCGACCAGGGCGACCGGGGCGCTCAGTACAACCTCGGCGTTATGTACCGCAACGGTAAAGGCGTCCCGCAAGACTACGCTCAGGCCGCTGTTTGGTATCGCAAGGCCGCGGAGCAGGGCCATGCTTGGGCACAGAACAGCGTTGGGTGTGCGTACAACAAGGGTCAAGGCGTGCCGCAGGACTTCGCGCAAGCTGTGATCTGGTTTCGCAAGGCAGCCGAGCATGGCGAATGCAATGCGCAATTCAACCTTGGTGAAAGTTACTATTACGGCCGCGGTGTCCCACAAGACGACGAACAGGCAGAGATTTGGTATTGCAAGGCGGCCGAGCAGGGCGACGCGGACGCGCAACTCATCTTGGCGCGGATGCGCGAAGAAGGCAGGAACGAATGTCTCAGACAGTCGCCGACGGCGCATGGCCAGCCGGCGCGAAGCAGACCGAATACGTTTCTGTCCGAGCGGCAATAAAGGCATGGCTCAAGGAGCGCAAGATCATGTACGGGAGAATCGATTTATTCGATGACGAGCCCTCGCCCATATCAAAGGCTTTCATGAGCCTCGCCAGTCTGCTGCTCTTCCCCATTTCAATTCTCAATTTCGTAGCTTTACCAGCGGGTGCTATCTGGCTTTGCGTATTGGGATATTGGAAACTCGTTGTTTTCGCCATCCTTGCAGCTTTCCTCGCTCCTAAGATCGTCGGCTTGCTAACAATTCCATCCTTTGGACTCCAGACTTTAGCAGTGAAGACGATTGCAGAGCAGAGGTCGCTTTTGCGTTGGTTCTTTTGTGGTCTCTTGTTTGTCGGAAGTTATTTCTATTTTGCTTTTGTATTTGGAGCCTGGGGACTAATCATCTTTGCCTATATCGTTTGGTCAGTTACTACGAATGCGACAATACCTGCATTGCTCCTGGCCTTTGCTCTTGGAATATGGCCGGAGCAAGCAATGGCAGATCCCACCAATCGGAGCATACAGGAAAACCTGTGCCTACTATGCGGGATTGCAGAGATGGTCTCCTTGAGCGTTTTGTTGCTCCTTCATGTCGGCGATCTGAGATGGTTTCTGACGGCCTGCGTGATACCCATCATTGTCTTTGTGCCGATTCAAGTGTGGGTTACATGGGGTGCGCTGAATGCACTCAACTCTGCCGAACAGGATGGCTCTGCGGAAGCCAATGGAGGCACCATTCTGACATGAAAACGGCTCGATGGTACGGCATTTTCTGTCTTTCATTTTCTCTTTGGCTTCTGCTTTATCCACCGTGGATGAAAGTGAGCAAGACATACCTCGCGCACGAGCCGGGCAATTTCGACGGACCACTTTTCACCGTCTCTCACAGTCTGGGGCATCACTGGAGGTTTTTCGTTCCGCTCCATTGGGAGTGGTCGCAACACGCGCAGCGTTCGTCCCTGGTCCCCGACTGGCGGGGCAGATCGACTATCGGCTTTTGCTATACGAGGCCGTCATCGGACTCGTCGCCCTAACTCTATTGTTTCTTCTTCTTTGTGCTTTGGAGATATCGCTTCGCAGAATCGCAGCGACTGCAAAGGTCGAGATCATCCTCATGGGGACGCGAATCCGGAACTGGCGCCGCCAAGATAGCAATCGCCCAACGGCAGGACCGCGTCTGTAGGAGTTACCGGATGGAATCATTTCAGCGACCCAGTGCAATGGGGTGCTGCAAACTTCTTTGCTCCTCAAAGCGTGCGCAAAGTCCAATCCAAGTCGAGGGCGTGCGGTACCGCGCCGGCGGCTCGATCAGGACGATGTCCGGAACGCGTTCAAGAGAAATAGTGCCAGATAGCCGACCGCACACCCAGAGCCCGGAAATTGACTCGCAGCCCACATCGCTGAGCTCATTGGCCTGTTCTTATTAAGCGAGGATCATGCCCAGACGGATCTGCGACCCCTTGCCGGGACCGATCGATTGACCTTAGGCTGAGGAGTTCGAACTTAGCGTTCATCCCCAAATCTGCATTGGATTACTTTGCTGCCGTTGTTAGCGCAACCAGTAGGTCATGGACCACGAAAGTGAGTCACGGGGTCGTTTGCACTGGTGAAATTGTCAATGCGCTAGGATCTGCAGGAAGAATACGGTTAGCCCAGCAAAGGCTAGGAGCACTATTGCAAAGCCAGGTAGATAAGCAAGTCCGTGGTTCCATTTAAGCTCTTTCGGAAAGTCAAGGCTTATTTCTGCAAGGGGTCTATCCTTCACGATGGAAAGCAGCGTGTTTCGTACGAAATCGCATTGCCCCGTTAGGTATCTGTCGAGAAAATAGCCGTAAACTCCGAGGCCAAAATAGCAAAGAAGCGCAAGGCACAGCCAGACCCAAGCCGAAGCACCCTTTGGCCAGCTTATGTTTGTTTTCGTTGCCGCAACAACAAATGATCCAAGTACCAGGAAGGGTCCAAGCAGGACGTTGAATGCCATCCGTGAGCGCAGCGTGTGCAGGAAACTGATATTGGATGTGACCTCCGCAGAGAGGTGCCTTACCAGCTCGATGCGCAGCGGATCTTCTGACATTGTTTTGCCTCCATCCTGCTGCTTGTAGGAGAAGTTAGTAAATGGTGAACCAGCCCGTTTGACACGAGATATCGTACCACATACGGGCATTTTCCAGGTGCCCGACCCTTTGGTTTTCTCCTAGCGGAGCGCGGGCGGAAAGCGGCAAATCCAGGCGGAACGAACCGGGGCGTTTCGGGAACCGTCCGAGATCGATCTCGACAAATGCCGACTGCGCCGTTGATCGCGCGTCTAAGGGCCGGCATTCAGATTTCTGTCGAAAAGACGATATATCCGGGCTTATCCCGGGAGTCCGGGAGCAAGTCGACGAAATATGCGCAAAAGCCAAGCCAGATCCCAAGCGGCGTCCCTATACTTAATCCATTACTGCAGAGAGTTTTTCGGTTTCTGACAACTCCTTGGGTGAGGTAGAGATGAGAGTCGAAGAGGCGAAGTACTCAATCCTCGAAATCGCCAACTGGTTGCGCACTCGGGAGCTTACCGTGAACACGGAGTACCAGCGCGCTGGCGGCCTATGGCCGAGAACTGCAAAGAGCTACTTCATTGACACGATCTTGAAGAGTTTCCCATTTCCCAAAATCTACTTCCACGAGAAGATCGACAAGGAACAGAAGAAGCCACGCCGAGAGATTGTCGACGGTCAACAACGAGTGGGAACAATCGTAGAGTTTTTCGAGAACAAGTTTGCGCTTTCTGGGACATCCGTCGAGTTCGCAGGCATGACGTTCGATGACCTCACCGAGGAGCGCAAGGAAGCATTTTACTCCTACCCGGTTTCTGTAGACGTCATCCGCAATGCGGAGCGCTCCGAGATACTGGAAATGTTCCGTCGGATGAACGCGTACACTCTCCCGCTGAACGAGGCCGAGAAGCGGAATAGCGACTTTTTCGGGGAATTCAAGAGCTGGGTCAACAATGTTCTCGATGAGTTTGGCGGCCTCCTGGTTGACTGGCAAGTACTGTCAAGTCGCCAAATGCTGCGCCTCCTTGACACGGAATTCATCGCCGATCTGGCATTAGCAGTAAAGAACGGAATCATCAGCACAAGTCCCACACTATTGAAAGGGATATACAAGGAATACGACAAGGCGTTTCCTGATCGGGAGGTATTCACCGACCGGATTGGTGGAACGCTGTCATTCATCAGGGCAGAAATGCCGTTCGTTGCAAGGACACATCTCACAAAGGCGCATGTGTTCTTCTCCCTTGTCTGCGCGCTCATACACAACCGCTGGGGGCTGCCCGGAGTCCAGGAACTCACTGGCCTCCAGCCAATTGGTGCGTTTTGGACTGTCCGAGATGAAGCAGAAACAGGGCTTCGAGTGCTTGCCGCAGCGCACGAAGAGAAGGATCTGACTAGGTTCGAGGAATACGTCAAGGCCGCATCCGAAGGAGGAAACAGGGCGAACCAACGCGCCGTCAGACTTACGTGGCTCTGCCGAGCACTGCGGGGAGAGCTCAACTAGCATGCCGCTAGAAGGCGTTCAGGCGGCGTTTGAAAATGACCTCGCAGAATCCATCCGGGCGTACGAAGAGCTTGCTACAACGAAGACATTCACCCGGGCCAGCGACTTCACACACGAAGATATCTGCATGTTGGAGGGCATCCTTTCACACACGTGGCAGGACTGGTGCCGTTTTTGTAGAGTCCTGATTATGGAGTCTTGCCGAGGGACAGTCGACATGTCCGAGAACCAGCTCCCTCAACTGCCCGGAGCCCTCTCAGAACACCACGTTTCAGGCGCAGCAGCAAGGATCAAGCAGAGGAGAACGCCGATTTGGGGATTCCAAAACACTATTCTCAGGTTCGAGCCGACGTGGGGCGACGTCGACGTCCTCACCGACATCATCACGGGAATGGCCCCCGCGAACTCAGCCACTCTTCTAGGCATGTGCACTTTAGCGAGTCCCAGCTCGAAGATTCTGCAAGGGACGCGCAACGCAGCGGCGCATCACAACCACCAAACAGTCTCGGACCTCCTGAGGATGAGCGGTGTATACACCACGTTCCCAATAACTCACCCTTGCCAGGCACTTCTCTGGGTCGAGAATTCCAGTGGAATGTACATGTTCCCCGGGGCAATCGAGGGGCTAGTGACCGCATCGATCCACGCGGTCATCTAAACCGGAGTTTGAAACGTCAGGGAAGTTCCGCCCGCTGATCCGGTATTAGCCGGATCGGTCCCGGAAAACGCCGATGTAGCATGCAGAGCTTCTGAATTCGCGCCAAATTGCCAAGTCACTCGTCGAGCATTGAAGGCGGGGGGATTACCAGTTCTCTGAGCTCCGGGTGTACCGCAGGTTATCCGGGCGTTACAGCTCGTTGATCCTGCTGGTTCCACTGTGCCGCCCTGATCGATGAATTCGGCAATTGTGGCCGCTTCGGATCAAATGGCAAGGTCGGATTGCTCTTTGGCAGTATTCCATTGCCGCAAGCACCTGTTCACGGTGATCGTTTACGCTGGGCTGGTGAATCGTATCGGATGGCACCGACGGGCTCAGGAGAGCGGGGTGAAATGAAGTGCACCTGCCCACGCATTCGCGCGCGCGCGATAATAGCTCAAGAAAGATTTGGGGTATATGTAGTAAGAACGAAATTGAAGACGGATCTCTTATCCAACTCCCCGATCCCCCCAAACCCCCTTACCCCTCAAGAATACTCTCGCCCGAGAAAAGATCCCATTAACTTCGGCGATTCCTGCGATCGAAATTCGTCGTCGGAGCGCTCCTCGGCTCGCTCGGCAAACGCTGGCTCTAAACTGCTGTCTTTGCCGAGTCGGGAGTAGCCTGGAATCGCTCATGGGCCTCCCAGCCCTCCCGGAACGTCAGACCGGATATCAGCACAATCACAGCGACTTCATCGACCAGGAGTCCCGATTCCCGTAATAGGCACTCGATCGGAAGGCGGATGAAAGGAACGACGTCTTGCTCCATTCCCCACGCGGAGTACTCAATGAGCCGGTAGCCCGCGCCCCCGAGCATCGCAGGTCGTAGTAGCTGACTGCTCGATGAGGCAGTTCCGGGCTGCGTCGCCTAAACAGTACAGATCGGACCTGGGGCTGGCAACCTTGCTTCGCTTGATTCGCAAGACCGTAGCGGCTGGCCGCAGTGCCAACCCTTCAAGCAGACGGCGGCAACGGCATGCCTTCTGCCTGGTCATTGCAGGGCCGCCCTAGGATCGTCAAGCGCTACATAACAGCCGACAGTATCCAAACGGTCAATCAGGGTTGACAACGTCCAGTTTCCTGCCAGCCAGTCTTTCCCGTTCAGTCGAGCTTCTAACTGCCGCAACGTTGAGCCGATGAAAAGGTCGACATTCGTGACGGTCGGGCACTGCGACAATTGGACTGGCGCGGCCTTGGGTGCCCACCGGATGAGCCGAACCCCGGCAGGCATGGTCGGACGCCGGGCAAGTTCGGCCATCAGCTCCAGTTTGTGCGAATGGATCACGCCTACCAAGGGTCGAAGGGTTTCCGGCAGACGCGCCCGGACCTTGTCCTCCTCCAGCCATATCCGGCCCCCTTTACTGGTGATTGTCTCGATGATTTCCGCGGCCACCATCTCACACCTCCAGGTCAAAGAACAGCCCCAGACCCGACGCCCCTTCTGGCTCCGCGCCGAGCGGCATTCCATGTGTAAGTGGAGTATCGGCGGCGGAAATAGTCGGTTGTAAATAGCCTGTATTCATGCGCGTCTGAGATGGGTCGATTTCCGCCGTGCGCTCCAGATGCGGGCGGCGGAAATGGGGCAGCGCGGAGTCCGTGTCTTTACTGGGGTTTAAGGATTCTTGCATTTCCGCCGTCGCGTCTTTCCCATGACGGTGTAGTTCCATAGGATGCCCTTTCCCTGGCCCCGGGACAGCCTCAAAGGAATCCGATGCCATAATGAACCGCGCCTCCTTTCTCGTGTATTCCGCTGCCATGAGAAACATCTCCGCCTCCGTCTTCAGCATTGGTTGCGGGCCTGCAGCGGCGCGCCGTTCAATCTCCGAGAGGAGCTTCTCGACACCAGCCTGCTGCTTTGCCCTTTTCTCCTCAACGACGCGCAGTCGCTCGGCTTCGCCCAAGGCATCAATGTCCGTTGTCACATCCGTAACCGACCACGGGAGGTCCGCAGTGCTGATTTCCAACATTCGCGGCGCGGGTTCCTCGCCATCGCGGAATTTGGTCGAAACCAAGGCAAGCCGATACGTTGTCCTGCCCTTGCGCCTCGCGCTCCGGGCCTGCCATTCAGCGGCCCCTTGCGCCGGAAGTTCTTCGATCCAAGGCTTATTGCCAGTGGGTCTGAAGTCAGTTCCATCACGCAACTCAAAGACAATGTCCGCCCGATCTTCAATGACACCTGATCCACGGCTGTGCGCAGCGGATTTTATCGTGTTGCCCAACAGGAGGACGGCAGGACCATTCTCGCGGTGACAAATGTCGAGAAGTGGGACCATGGCTTGGGCAGGTTTGGAGCTATCCTGCTCCCCGACTCCTTCGGCCATGGCATCTAGAGAATCGACGATAACCAAGTCATAATCCGCGTATGGGAACTCCGCCCATGCTTCGGGTTTCGTCAATGGCGGGCACTTTTCCCGGCTCACGACCCGAAGTGTCTTCAAGTCTTCCGCCCCAAAACCACGAAGGCGCATCCTTATCGTGTGGCGTGGATTATCACGGTCCAATATGAGAACCCTCAGCCCGCGGCGCGCAGTCTCTACTGCCCAGTAATCGGCCAACAGCGATTTCCCAATTCCGCGGGGCGCAAACATCTGAGTCAGACGGCCCGGCGCGAGAACATCCGGCACGAGCCAGTCAATGGCCGCCTCGGTTTCCGTTAGAAAGGTGTCCATGTTTTCCGCGTTCCAAGGTGAGGCTATTCCCTTCGCTTCGGGGCCTTGAATGGGTGGAGTCCAAACTGGAGCAGAAGTAATTAGTTTTCGCAACTCCTGCTCTGAATGGTCTTGTAGCCAGTCGGTTACATCACCCTTTTCCGGCAAGTCGCGAAAGGCGATACGACGGACGGATTCGGCATACTTGTGAACTTGGGAGGCAACGTAGTCTGCCCAAGCACGGCCTGCATCGTCATTGTCCTCAAGAATGACAACGCGCTTGCCGGCAAAGTAGGGATTGTAGTGCTCCATCCACTTCGGGGAATCTCCAGGCTTCCATGCGCCCTCAGAGTTGGTCGTTGTTGCTACCCGCAAATCCGGCTTGTCGGGGAACAGGTTCAGTTTGCCAAGGGTATCGCAATCCTTTTCGCCTTCGGGGAGGAGTACAAGGTTGGCCGTCACAAGGTCGGGAAGGTTGTAGAGCGGCTTCCGGGCCTTCTGCGCCTCGTTCAACCCGGGCAACCAGCCATTCTTGCCGTCCGGCCTGTAAATTGCAAAGTCTTTTTTACCATCAGGACGGTCGTAGCGGCGTTTCTGGAAAGCGATCGCCCTATCGGCCTGGCGGTAGTTGTAGACCGCTGAACACCGGCCGTGCGGGCCCACAATGTCCAACTGGGCGCCGGTCAGTTCCGCAATCGTGGCCTTGGCCTCGGCCATTGAGCAGTTGGAAAACCGCATCTCGAACTGAAAGGTGTTCCCCTTGGCAGCACAGGCTTGGCAGTTGAATCCGCCATTGCCGCTCAAGAATACCGTCGCGGAGGCCGTCCGGTCGTCATGGAAGGGGCAGCGCACGGCTATCTTTTTATGCGCCGGAAGTGGCACCCCCAGCCGGGATTCAAAATATTTCCGAATTTGATCGAACGTGAGGGCGAAGGTGGTCATTTGAACCATCCCCGGCAGCGCATCTGCCTATACAGCACGGCTTCGGTGGTGCCGACGGTCATCAGCGCACCTCCGGCATCGCGCGTGGCGGCGCTGGCCTGGCCTTATCATGCTTAGCTATCTTGTCTTCAATCCAGGCGCTAATTTCTGTCTCGCGCCAAGCTACAGCGCGCGCCCCAAGACTGTAAGGCCGGGGAAACTCGCCCGAAGAGATTAGGCGGTAGATGGTGGCGCGGCTGTAGGGTACTCGGTTTCTCACTTCGGAAAGTCGCAGAAGCTTTTCGAGCATAGGCCTCCTTCCCGCATTTCGGGCGGGTTGTGCAGTGTTGGAATGTTGAGGGGGTGAAACTCCGAAAAAGCAGAATCCAGGCACAAAAAAGCCGCCCATAAAGGCGGCTGTGGTTCCATTTTGTGAGCACAAAAAAACGCCCTATAGGCGGTTCGGTAAATCCGTTATGTGGGCTGGAAATTGTCTAGTGTGACGGCTGGCAATCTCAAAGCACACTTCTAGCTTGTATTGTCTGAGGGTTCGCGGGTTGTTGCAGCGCCGCGACTCGCGTTATGCTTTTGGGCCAGATCAGACGGTCATTGGCCCGATAAGCTCACCCTTTACATCGGGGTGTTGCCTATATGAGTCAGGTTCAAAATACCATAGGTTGGGAGTACCAGCAAGGCTCATTAGCGTTTCTATGACCTCATTTTGTCATGCTGGACAGCCAAAGGGCAGAGTCAACCACCAGGGCAGTTTGGGACTCCAGTGGGACTCTGAGCGGAGTTAGACTCGCGTGTTCCGCATGAATATTGGTAATTGCCGCGATTTCTACTTTCTGCATCGGAAAATGACCGGCAGCCACCATTGTCTGAACGCCTGTCGCGCTCGGTTGCCCTGACCTGCGACCGCACTTCCGCTTTGCGCCAGGAGCAGACCGCGTCTCACGCTGGGACAGAAATTACGTTCCCTCGAGCAGCGGCCGGTTGAGGTTGGAGCCGTGGGGCGTTCACATAGATCAAATCCACCCTGGGGATTTCCTTTTCGAAGTAGTCGGGGCCGGACACTTGAAGCCGTCTGAGATCGGCAAAGAGTCCATCCTTGCTCACGTTGACGACCTGAAACACTCCGGTCTGACCGAGGATGCGGACCCGGTCCCCTTTGTAGGGCCTTCTCATTACACTGCTCATGCAATCATCATCGAATCATTCGCCCGCTCGCCCAATCCCCCGATGGGCTTGCACTCCTACCACTACTGGGTAGCGAATAAAAGGGAAACATGGGTTTTTGAGAGTGCTTACCAGCCTTCACAGCCCCTCCTGGTCGTTCGGTATCGGTGCACCGGCGTCTGGGGTGCGATGAGCCGTTTACATTGTGTCCAACGGACGGAACTCACAGAACAGTGGCCCTTCGCCGCTGCGCTACACTGGCACTCTCGGTGAAACCAAGTGCCGGGCGGTTCTATACTTCACTGGGACTGCCAGGTGCAGTTTGGAAGAACAGCGAAGATCACGTTATTGGGTGAATGCCGGTGCCTGCCATGGATGCTCGCGAATTGAATAGATTGGAAGGAATTTTCACGCCGCTTTTGGTTCCGTTGGACGGACAAGGCCAGATCAACGAGCCGGAGTTTCGCCGCTTCGTCTCCTGGTTGATCGAGAGCGGAGTGCATGGCCTTTATCCGAATGGGTCGACCGGGGAGTTTACGCGCTTTACGCCGGCAGAACGGCGCCGCATTGTCCAGGTAGTGGCAGAGGAAACCGCCGGCCGCGTGCCCATTCTGGCGGGCGCCGCAGAAGCCAACGTGAAGGAGACTCTCTCAGCCTGTGAGGCCTACGCGGAAATGGGCGTGAGGGCGGTCGCGATCGTGGCGCCGTTCTACTACAGGCTGGGTCCTGAATCGGTGTACGCGTACTTTGCCGAGATCGCTCGTAACTCACCGATCGATCTCACCTTATATAACATCCCGATGTTCGCCAGCCCCATCGACGTGGCAACCATCCGGCGCCTCGCGGATGAATTCCCCAGGGTGATCGGGATCAAGGATTCCTCAGGCGATCTGGCTTTTATGATGCGCATGATTTCGGCGGTGCGCCCGCTGCGTCCGGACTTTACATTCCTCACCGGCTGGGAAGCTGTCTTGGTTCCCATGCTGATGATCGGCTGCGACGGAGGCACCCATGCGACCAGCAACGTGGCGCCGGAGATTACGCGCCGGATGTACGATCTGTTCCGTTCCGGCGACCACGCTGGCGCCATGAAGTGGCAGTATCGCCTTCTCGAACTGTTCGACGTCATGCTCAATTCCTTCGAGTTCCCCGACGGGTTCCGGGCGGCGGCGGAGTTGCGCGGCTTTCACTTTGGCCGCGGCCGACAGCCCCAGACAAGTTCGCAGCGCATCGATAATGCGGCTCTCAGTTCCGTTCTGGAGTGCATATTGGCCGACTTTGAGCTGGTAAACCCGCCGGCTGCCGGGTGCGGCGTGCGCAGCGGGAATATCGGGAACGACAAACTGGAGCAGGTAGTGGTCAAAGTCCTGCACGAACTGAAAGACAAGGGTGTGTTCTGATCGAAGCCCTCGCACTGATCGAGATTGGCGGCTGGTCGCCGGCCATGGTAGTGCTCGACACCATGGAAAAGTGCGCCCGGGTGCGCGTCCTGGAGACCGAGCTAAACGACGCTCCCGGCGTCTGCATCAAGCTGCACGGGCCGGTGGCCGATGTGGAAGCTGCCGCGCGAGCCGCCGAGGCAGCCGCATCCGCCATGCAGATGCCCATCATTGCCCACGTGATAGCGAACCCATCGGAACAGGCACGCGCCGCCTACGAAGCGGGGCAGGATTACAGCCCCCTGATCGAACAGGCAACAACTCAGAGACCGGAGAATCCTATGAGCGATCAAGCGAACTTTGCCGTGGGCATGATTGAGACCCAGGGCTTTACCGCCGTATTTGAGGCCATCGACACCGCATTGAAGACTGCGTCGGTGGAGGTTCTGGCGCGGGAAAAACTCGGCGGGGGATATATCACGGTGGTCATCAAAGGGGATGTCGCCGCGGTGCGCGCGGCAGTGGAGGCTGGAAAGGCCAAGGTAGAAGGCCTGGGCCGCCTGGTGGCGGCTCACGTCATTGCCAGCCCCAGCAAGGGCGTGCTGGCGCTGCTCCCCAAGTAGCGTCGTCTTTAGCGAAGCGACAAGGGCAATCTTCGGCAGCAACCGTGTTATGCGGCCAATGTCCTGATGGCCTGGACCAGCTTATCCAAGTCGGCCAGGGTGGTATACACATGAGGAGTTACACGGACGCAGCTGATGTTCTCAACAACAATGCCTACCGCATGAATCTTGTATTGGTTGAACAAGGCGGTATTCAACTCCCCGGGAGTCATACCGTCGATAGTTACTCCGCAGATAGCGCAGGAGTATTTGGGATTAAGAGAAGTATGTAGTTTGACCTTCGGGATTCCCTGTACCTTTGTAGCCCAGTAATCCTTCAGATAGCGGATGCGCTCTTCCTTGCGCTTGCTGCCTATCCCCTCATGGAAGTTAACCGCCTCTCCAATTCCCTGCTCGATGGGAAAACTGCGCGTACCCAGGGATTCGAATTTGCGAATATCGGCGCTATGCGGCGTGCCGTTGCAGGTCAGCGGCCATATCTTTTCAATCTTGTCGCTCTTTACCCACATCATTCCCGACCCGATCGGCGCGGAGAGAAACTTGTGCAGGCTGGTGCCAAAGTAATCGCAATGAAGCTCGGGAATCTTGAAATCCAGCAGGCCGAAGGAGTGGGCGCCATCCACGATCACTTCAATGCCCCGCGCATGCGCCATGTCACAGATCTTCTGCACGGGCATGATCTGCCCCAACCAGTTGATTATGTGGGTCACGTGCAGCAGCTTGGTCCGGGGTGTGATGGCCTCTTCGAAGGCCTTCACAATCTCGTCGTCATCTTCAATGGGAAAGTCGAAACTGATCTGCTTGTAGACGATGCCGTCCCGCTCAGCCCTTTGCCGGTAAGCCTGGATCATGTTGGGATAATCCTGCCTGGTGCCGATCACCTCATCGCCGCTCTTCAAAGGAAGCCCATAGATGATGGTGTTCAGCGCTTCGGTCGAGTTCCGGTCGATGGCAATCTCACCGGGATGCGCGCCGGCTAACCTGGCGAGCTTTTCGCGCAGGGGTTCACGGCCCTGGTCGAGGATGCCCCACATGTAATAGGAAGGGCCTTCGTTGGCCAGTTGGTTATAGCGCTCCACCGCCTGCTGCACTACGATCGGCGATGGAGAAACTCCCCCGTTGTTCAGGTTGATGAGATCGGGGTTGACCGAGTAGGCCTGTTGAATCACGCTCCAGTAGTCTTCGTTCTGAGCCACCAGTTCGGCGTTCAGGTGGCGGACTTTACCCGATGCAGCCGCCCAATCGGCTGCATGCGCCTGGTGGAATAAGCTGTTGACCGAAAATGCGCCGGCCAGGGTCGCGGCCTGCTTGAGAAACGTGCGCCGTCCATTTGAATGCATAGAGAGCAATTTAGGCGTTCGCGCACCGGCCGCGCAACTGCAAATTGTGACGGAGAACAGCAGGCTTCATTGTCGCTGCCATTGCGCCTATTTTCCGCTGGTCAGGTTGCGGATGATGTCGGCCTCGCGCTGGCGGTAGGGCGTGCCGTCAGGGTGAAAGACGTCGTGGAACCAGATGGGCGGCTGCTCCAGCACATACGGGTGCTGCCAGGAGTCCCATGGCAGCCAGGTCTGGCTTTTGCCGGCCACCAGGCCCCAGTTGATGGCGGCTACATGATGCTGCCGGGCAATGGGCAGAATGGTGTCAAAGGTGCTGCCGTTGCCGCGGGCCATGTATTCGGTGCACAGCAGCGGGCGGTGGAACTGCTCCAACTGCTGCACGCTCTTCTCGAAATCTTCAGGCCAACCGTAGTTGTGAAAGCTGATCACGTCGGATTGCTCAATCTGGATGCGCGCCAGGGGCGGCATCGCGGCCAACGAACTCCAGTCGCCGTGATAAAGGCCGCTGGTGAGCGGCTGCGTAGGATGCGTGGAGCGAGCCCAGGCAAAGACCTGTGGCAGCAGGCCCCGGATGATCTCGTTTTTGTTCCGGGGATCGCCTTTGGCGTAGGAATCGTCGTTGCCGTTGTCCGGTTCGTTCCACAGGTCCCAGGCCAGGATGCGTGGATCGTTGGCAAAGGCGCCAACCACGCCCTCGACGTAATGCTCGAGGCGCGGATACTGCGCAGGATCGGCCAGAATTTCGGCGCCCGGAGCCTGTACCCAGCCGGAGTTGTGCACGCCGGGGATGGGCGGGTGCTGCGGACCGAGTTTGGGATGCGGGTCCCAGCAGGAGTCAAAGAGTACGAACACCGGCCGAATGTGGTGCCGCGCCGCGATGGTGAGGAAGTCATTGACGCGCTGGTCGAAAGCCTTCGGATCCTGCTCCCATACCAGGTTATGCAGGAAGACGCGCATGGTGTTCATGCCGATGCCCTCGGCCCATCCCAGCTCGCGGTCGATGGTGACGGGGTCATAGCTCTCGGCCTGCCACATTTCAAGCTCATTGATGGCGGTAGAGGGCAGGAAGTTTGCGCCCACGGGCCAGGGCTGCTGGGCATACCAGGCATTGGCCTGGGCTTCGCTCCAGCGGGTCGGTGCGGCGGCGCCCGGCTGGGCAAAAAGACCAGGGACGCATGCGAGCAACAGCGCGAGTAAGACAGTCCACCGGCAGGATTTTCTGAAGCACAGATTCATCAGGTCTCCTTGCATCTGCGGGAAGGAGAATTTTACTGTGCCGGGGCAAGGTACGTCGTGCGGGCGGTCTCCGCGACTTGTCTAAGTCTGGGGAGCCGTTTCGTCAATCGCACGGCGCAGTGCCGCTTGCGCCAGCAGGCGGGTGGAGTCCAGCGTTGGCAGGGGCGAGTTTGCGTCGTTCATCAGCAGCGGAATCTCGGTGCAGCCGAGTACCACGGCGTCGCAGCCCTCCTTCTTCATCCGTGTAATGACCTGCTGGTGATAGGCAACCGCCTCAGGCTTGAAGACGCCGTGCACCAGCTCTTCCATGATGATGCGGTTGATCTCTTCGCGTTCGGCGGCGTTGGGGCGCGCAAAGCGGATTCCGCGCGCCGCCAGTTTCTCTGGATAGACTTCGCTCTCGACGAGCCAGCGGGTTCCCAGCAGGCCGACACGCTTGAAGCCGCGGGCGGAGGCTTCGGTGGCGACCACCCTGGCGATGTGCAGCCAGGGCAGCGGCGAGCGAGGCTCGACATAGGGCAGAGCCTGGTGAATGGTGTTGTCGGGACAGATGAGAAAATTGGCCCCTCCGCGCGCCAGCTTGATGGCCGAAGAGATCATCAACTCTCCCACGCCCTGCCAGTCGCCGCGCTCGATGCATTGCATGTACCTGGCCAGGGAGTAGGTATGCAAAGTAACCTCGGGATGGGCATAGGAGCCGAGAGACTCCGCGCCTTCCGCGCAAATGGTCCGATAGCAGAGCGCCGCGCCCTCCGCGGAGCAGCCGACAATCCCGATATGACGCGTCATACCACGATTCTACAAAGGTGACGCCAGAAGATGCGTGGCCGTGGTCCTCCGCAGGGATTACGATGGTGGGTTGAAGATGGGGCGCCTCCGCAGGCCGCCTGTCATTCAAAGGAGAACAGATGGTAACTCGCAGGGAATTTCTCGACACTCTTGCAGTGGGAGCGGCAGGGCTGGCGATGGGCTCAACCGCAAAGAGCTATAGCCAGATTCTGGGCGCCAACGAGCGGCTGAACTTTGCGGTGATCGGCCTGAACGGGCGCGCCTATGCGCATCTTTCGTCGCTCAAAGCCAATCTCGACGCGGCGCACATTGCCTACGCTTGCGACGTGGAGAGCAATATCCTGGCCAAGTTTGCCGGCGCTGTGCAGCAGGAGATGGGTTACGCGCCCGCCACCGAAAAGGACTTTCGCAAGATTCTAGAGCGGAAGGATGTGGACGCCATCACCATAGCCACACCCGACCACTGGCATGCCCCGATGGCCATCGCCGGCGTGCAGGCGGGCAAGCATGTATACGTTGAGAAGCCGTGCAGCCACAATCCCGCCGAGGGCGCATTGCTGGTGCGGGCGCAGAAGAAGTATGGAAAGCTGGTGCAGATGGGAACCCAGCAGCGGTCCTCGCCCCACACCATCGATATCGTGCGCAAGATTCACGATGGCCTGATCGGCCGAGCCTACTTCGCCAAGTGCTGGTACGCCGCCACGCGCAAGTCCATCGGATTTGGAAAGGAAGCGTCGGTTCCGCCGCAACTGGATTGGGATCTGTGGCAGGGCCCGGCGCCGCGCCGGCCCTACAAAGACAATGTGCAGCCGTACAACTGGCACTGGTTCAAGATCTGGGGCACCGGCGAGACGCTGAACAATGGCACCCACGAGGTGGATGTGGCCCGCTGGGCGCTGGGCGTGGACTTGCCCAACCGCGTCACCGCGTCGGGCGGACGATACCACTTCAAGGACGATTGGCAGTTTTACGACACCCTGGTCACCAGCTTTGAATATGACGACAAGATGCTGGCGTGGGAAGGAACCTGCTGCCAGGGAATGAAGTACTACAACCGCAGCCGCGGGACGACCATTCTGGGCACCGAAGGCACAGTGCTGGTGGATCGCGACGGCTACGAAATTTACGACCTGAACGGAAAGAAGACCAACGAGTTCAAGGCGGGCACCCAGAGCACATCCGCCGACTTGGTGGGGCGCGACTCCATGACCGATGCACACTTTGCCAACTTCATCGCGGGCATCCGCAGCGGCGAGGCTCTGCACGCCCCGGTTGCCGTGGGCAACGTCGCGGTGACCATGCTGCAGCTTTCAAACATTGCCTGGGAAGTGAACCGCGAGCTGCATCTGGACTCTGCAGACGGAAAGATCAAAGGCGACACGCAGGCCATGGCTTTGTGGGATCGGGAATACGAGAAAGGTTGGGAGCCACGCATATGAAAAGCACTTTGTCACGCCGCAGTTTTGTAAGTACCAGCGCGATGGCCGCAGCGCTATGCGCCGCGTCAGGCGCGCGGTCTGCGCTTGCGCAGCTTTCAGAAGCCGGCGGCGCGCCGTCTCCGGTGCGCCTGGGCCTGGCCAGCTACACGTTCCGCAATTTCACCCGCGCGCAATTGATCGCATTCATGAAGCAGCTCAACCTGACCGGGCTGAATGCCAAGGACACCAAGGACCATCTGCCCATGGCGCCGGACGAGGAAGCAAAAGCTCTGGCCGACTACGCCGCAGCGGGTATTCATCTGCACGCCGCCGGGACCATCTACTTTCAGAAAGACGAAGACGACGATATCCGCGCCAAGTTTGAATACTGCAAGCGCGCGGGCATCAAGGTCATCGTCGCGGGTGACCCGGCCCCTGCGACACTCCCGCGCATCGAAAAATTTGTGAAGGAGTATGACATTCGCATCGCCATCCATAACCACGGCCCGGAAGACAAGATATTTCCCTCGCCGCTGGATGTGCTCAAAGCGGTCGACAAGATGGACTCGCGCATGGGTTGCTGCATCGATGTGGGCCACTGTGTACGCGCCGGCGTGGATGTCATCAAGGCCATCCACGCCGCCGGGCCGCGCCTCTTCAATATGCACATCAAGGACCTATCAGACTTCACCGAGAAAGAGAGCCAGGTCGCAGTAGGCCAGGGCAAACTGCCCGTCCGGGGAATCTTCGAAGCCCTCACCAAGATCAATTATCCCGGCTGGGTCGACTTGGAATACGAGATTCACGGCGACGACCCCATGCCCGGCGTCACCGAAAGCTTTGCCTATATGCGCGGCGTGCTGGCGGGGATGGGGTACGCGGCACGCGGGTGATGCGTGGCTGGGGTTTGGGCGTCTAGTCTCCCGCCAACTGCTCCAGCAGCGCGTCGAAATCAGCCAGGCTGGCGTATTCGATGACGACCCGGCCGCGGCCGCTGTGGTCTTCAATGCGGACCTTCAGGCCAAGGACTCGCTGCAGGCGCTCCGCGACTTCGCGAACGTTGGGATCGACGGGCGGCTCGGGCTTGGGCTCCTTCTTCGCACGTTCAGGATAGAGGAGGCTCTGCACGTAGCTCTCGGTCTGGCGAACAGAAAGCGAAAGTGAAACCACGCGCTGCGCGGCCTTCTCAATTCCCGGATGCTGGTTCAATCCCAGCAATGCGCGCGCGTGACCAAAACTGAGCTCGCCGGACTCGACGCGGGCCTGTACACTCTCTGGCAACTTTAACAAACGCAAGAAGTTAGAGACGGTCGCACGATCCTTTCCGGTGCGTTGTGCCATCTGTTCCTGGGTCATGTGGAACTCGCGCGCCAGCCGGTCGAATGCACGGGCCTGCTCCATCGCGTTCAGATCCTCGCGCTGCAGATTCTCGACGATGGTGATTTCCATCGCCTGCTCGTCTGAGACCTGGCGCAGGATTGCCGGGATGGTCTCCTTTCCGGCCAGTTGCGAGGCCTTCCAGCGGCGTTCGCCCGCGATGAGCTGGAATTTGCCGCTGGCCAAGGGTCGCACCAGGACCGGCTGCACCACGCCGTTCGCGGCGATTGACGCTGCCAGTTCGGCAAGCTGCGACTCGTCCATACGCGATCGAGTCTGAAAAGGGTTGCGCTCGATCTGGTCGATGGGGATCTCGCGGGGCTTGCCACCTTCCGGCTCCGCCAGAGTTGGAGCGGGTGCGGCGGGGTGAACGCGCGGTAGCAGAGAGTCAAGGCCTTTGCCCAGGGCGCGGCGCTTGGTGTCGGTAGCGGCGATAGTCATCTCTAAAATCCTCTTTCCCTGCAGATTCGCCGGGGGTTGTTTCTACCTCAAGTTGCTTGAAAACGGGTCGCCTGGGGAAACGCCGGTCAGGAATAAGGCCAGAAACGAACCTCGGGCTTCGGTCTGTCAGCCAGGGCAGCCTTGCGCGCCGCGCTTCGCGGGCTTTCGATATGATTGCGCGCCATGTACTCCCCGGCCAGCTCAAAGTAGGCTTCAGCTCCGCGGGAGCGGGAATCGTAGAGCGCGACCGGTTTGCCATGGCTGGGGGCCTCTGCCAGGCGGATATTACGCGGAATCACGGTGCGGAAGAGGCGCTCCCGGAAGTACTCGCGAAGAGTCTCAGTAACTTGCTGGGCCAGGTTGGTTCGATCGTCGTACATGGTCAGCAGGACGCCTTCGATCACGACGTCGGGGTTAAAGGCGGCGCGAACACGTTCCAGCGTAGAAACCAGCTCCGAGATCCCCTCCAGAGCGAAGTATTCCGCCTGCATAGGCACGATCAGCGAGTCGGCGGCCACCAGGACATTGAGGGTGAGCAGGTCGAGGGCCGGGGGACAGTCGAGGACCACGAGGTCGTAATTGTCTTTGACCGGGTCCAGGGCCTGGCGCAAGCGGACAGCACGGTCTTCCGCGCCGGCCAGTTCCACATTGGCGCCGGTCAGGTTCTTCGAGCCGGGTAGCAGCCACAGCCGGTCAATCTCAGTAGGCAGGATGACCTGGTCTGCCGGGGAGTCACCGGAGAGCACCTGATAGATTGAATGCCGGTTGTCGTCGCGGGCCAGGCCGAGGCCGGAAGAGGCATTGGCCTGGGGATCGCAATCGACAAGCAGGACTTTCAGACCTTCGAATGCCAGGCATGCGGCAAGGTTGATGGCGGTAGTGGTCTTACCCACTCCACCCTTTTGGTTCACGATGCCGAGAATTTTGCCCATGGCAATTCAGGGTATAGGGCGGAGGGGGAGGCGTGCAGAGAATTGGACTGTGGAGAACGTGGCAAAGCTGTGGAAAGCTTTCGGGGCCGTGCTGAGAGGCCGCAGTCAAATAATTGATAAGCAAGGAGTTCGCCGAGGCAACTTAAGGGCGGACCTACGGGCCCGGAAAAGGGCTGCCGGTGGAAAACTTATGTCGCCTTCGTTCTGAATGGATGGCTCTGCGGAGCCGTTTTGAGTTTATTTGGCCTGCAAATTGGGCTGAAGGGTGCTGAGCTTAATCCGGGACGACGGTTCTTCAGCTCTCAACGAGGCTAGGAATGTTCCACGTGGAACAGGCAAGAGCAAGCAACCGGGTAATTCGGATTCATTCGCTCATCGACGTTCCACGTGGAACATCGCGTAGATCACGCTGGCGTGTTCTCTCGTGCCGCAATCGCCAGCAGGCGATTCTCACTGCCGGGCAAGGGAGTCGGCCCAGACCATGAGTAATCCCTGTCGGCGGCCGATTGGAGTGTGGCAAGTTCCCCACCCGTCGTCATCAGCGCCAGCCAGCCGCCGGGCCTTACGAGTCCGGAGGCTACCTGAACTGCCAATTCCATCCGGTCGACGGCGCGCAGCACAACGCAGTCAAACCGCGTGGCAGCCGTCTCTGCCCGGCCTGCGTGCACTTTCGCCGCAAGGCCCAGCACCCGCACCGCCTCCTGAAGGAAGGCGGCCTTCTTGCCTTGCGACTCGGCCAGTGTCACTTGAATCTCCGGGCGGCATAGAGAAATGGGGATGCCGGGGAATCCGGCACCGGAACCAAAGTCCAGCAGCGTGACGATCCCGGTTGGGAGTTGCTGGGCGCAGGCGATGGACTCCACAAAGTGGCGGCTCAGAATACCGTCCCGCTCGCGAATTGCAGTCAGATTGACTCGGGCATTCCAGCGCAACAGAAGCGAGAGATAGGCTTCAAAGCGCTGCGACTGTCTGGCATCCAACGCAGGCAGCCCCGCAGCAACCAGCAGCTCATTCAGCCGCACCCCTGCGATTTCCGGCGCTTCGGCCACGCTTCGCTCACCTTTCCGCGAGCGATTCTGCCACCCGCCGGGGCTCCCAGGTGCCTGCCGCCTGCACAAAAGCCGCAAAAATGGCGCGCGAGAAGGGGCTCACGGCGTAGGTGCGCTCGGGGTGCCACTGCACGGCGACGACGAAATGTTCGGGCGAGTCGAGCTCAACGGCCTCCACCACGCCATCGACAGGCGAAACTGCGCTGACTCGCAAGTTGTCACCCGCCCTGCGAATGGCCTGGTGATGGCTGGAGTTGACTTTTGGCTCTTCTCCCGGCGCGAGGAGCTTGGCGAGACGGGATTCCGGCGCGATCTCGACCGGGTGCGCGTCGACCACTTCGCGGCCGGGACGGTGATTGACCGGAGTCTTCAAGTCCGTGCCCAGATCCTGAATGAGTGAGCCGTTGCGCCACACGTTCAGTGATTGCGCCCCGTGGCAGATGGCCAGGATGGGCTTGTGCAGATTGAACGCATCCTGAAGGAGCAGCTCATCGACCGCGGTTCGGGCGGGATCTGCGGAGCCACACTCGGGGATTGGATCTTCGCCAAATCTTTGCGGATCCACATCGTAGCGGCTGCCGGGCAGCAGAACTCCCTGCACTCCGGCCAGCAGGTGCGCCACCCGGTCCTGCCGCTCGTGCAGGGGAACCACGATAGGCGTGGCCCCTGCGGATTTGAGGGCCGCGATATATGGCGGCAGCGACCGCAGGTTGTACTCGCTGTCGGTGCTGGTGGGTTCGGGGATAGCAATACGTATGGTCATGGGCAGCACCAGTGTAAGACAGCACCGTATCACGGCAATAGCTCCCTCTTAAATCCGTGACGTACTTAGCACTGAACCGGTGCTCGGTGTCCGCTACCAGTACCCATCCTATTTCTCGATCATGGGCATCAGACCCAGCTCCAGCTCGCGCCCCCATAGCTCACCCTCGTAGAACCTGGCCTTCATCGGCTCGCGCGAGTTGATATCCGGGAAGCTGTGCATGAACAAAAAAACGTCGGTGTCATCCACGGGCCCTCCGGCCGCATATTCGCCTAATCCGTGCGGTGATGCAAGGGTGCATTATCAATGTGAAAGAGTCACGAAGGCCAGGTTCTCCCGGGATTCCAGCGGAGAGAAATCTCCCATGTTCGTCCCATATAATGGTACACACAAAAGCAGAATCCTGACTTGCCCGTATTGGACCCCCTAGGTGTATCGTGGTTGCAAATGACACGCACACAGTTTTCACAACTGCTAGCCTTCGCGACCCTCGTTACCCTGGCCGCTTCCCTTTCCGCGCAACAGCCCGCGCCGAAACCTGAAGATACGGAAGTGTGGACGCCGGTGCCGAAGATCGTAACGCCGGGCGTCACCAACGAGGCGCCTCCCTCGGACGCAATCATCCTGTTCGACGGCAAGAACCAGGACGAGTGGGTCTCGGCCCAGGACAAGTCGCCAGCCAAGTGGGTCGTTCACGACGGTATTTTTACAGTGAGCAAGGAACGCGGCGTGGGAAACATCGAGACCAAGCGGACCTTCAAGGACTATCAGCTCCACATTGAGTGGCGAATTCCTGAGAACATTACCGGCAGCGGTCAGGCGCGCGGCAATAGCGGCGTGTTTCTCGCCTCGACCGGCCCCGGCGACGACGGCTACGAGTTGCAGGTTCTCGATTCGTACAACAACACAACGTACGTCAACGGCCAGGCCGCCAGCATGTACAAGCAGAGCATTCCCCTGGTGAATGCGAATCGCAAACCAGGCGAGTGGCAGAGCTACGACGTGGTGTGGACGGCGCCGACCTTCACTGACGATGGCTCACTGAAGACTCCCGCCTATGTCACGGTTTTCTTCAACGGCGTGCTGGTGCAGAATCACTTCGAATTGAAGGGGCAGACGCTTTTCATCGGCAAGCCCTTCTACAAGAAGTACGACAGGGCACCGATCAAGCTGCAGGCACATGGCGACAAAAGCGAGCCGCTCAGCTTCAGAAATATCTGGGTCAGGGAGATTAAGGAAATTAACTAAGACGCACCTGCGCCGGGCTCATTTGCACTGCAACCGCTCCGTCTGCAATCCCAGCTTCACGCCTGTTGTTTCTTGACGCGCGCAGGGCCATGACGATCACCATGGCCCTGCACCGTACCCGCGATTCCCTGCAAGCCGGGGCCACGTCCTTCTCTTCCACCCATCTCGTGCGGAGGCTCGAAGCTTCTGACCTCGCGTGGGCGAAAGCTCGAAAATAGGGCGTAATCAGGCTGGTCAGCTTCTAGTGACTTCAGCTTCCGCAAGCCATCCGCGGCGCAATGATTCTTTGGGGATCGTCGACAGATAAGGTTTGATATCCAGAATGGGCGTTCCGTCCAGCATGTCCAGGCCGCGAACGTGAAGTGACCCCTTCTCGCGGCGCAGAAGCTCGACCACCGTCAGACCAAGCGGGTTCGGCCGACGCGGAGACCGGGTGGCAAACACGCCGTGGGGCCGATTGTCCGCGGGAGTCCTTCCAATCAATTCGAAACCATCGGAGCGGTCGAAAGCCCAGATTACAAAAAGATGCGAGAAGCCATCGATGTCGGTGAGCCCCGCTTCAAATTCAGGCAAGACCTCAAGTATGCCTTCCGCCTCGTGCTTTGCCCCCAGACCCTTTGGAATCGCAGCCGTTTCCTGGTAGGGGCTGCGCACGAATCCTATCGGTTGCAGCATAAACATGTGAACCGGAACCTCCGCGCGTTGTTTCAGCTTAATCCTTTGGGACTTGAAGCATTCCAATCCACAGTAGATCTTTCCCCCGGTGTTCTTCCAGGAGTTTCGCCATGCTTTCAGCCACTCCTAAATCCGGCGCGTGATAGCGAAAGGTGACAACCTCGGGGCCGAACATGCATGTGATGTCGACACGAGTCCCCACAATCCGGTCAACTCTCCTGACCGTGACCGTTTCTGGGGAAGATACAAAGGTCGCAGCACGAGAATCGAAAGCTCCTGCACCGCCTTGCGGTGGCCAGCCCGGTAATTTATTCACCTGCACAGTTGCATCCTCCTGGGAACCCTATTTCTGATCGTACGCTGCATCCACGTTCCGTGCACATAAGCGTCAATTTGCGCATTACTCTTGGGCGATGTGCTCAAGGGGCGGGTTCAGACCTCGGCGTGGACTTGATCGGCGTCGCCGGCTTCGGCCCCCGAGGTGCAACCCGGCTGGCGCAATTCGTCAATGGCCATCCGCAGGCGCTCGGTGAGTTCGTTGGTCTGGCGCACGGTCATTCCGGTGGTGGGAATGGGCTCGCCGGCCGTGAGGGTGAGCAGACCGGGATATAAATGGCGAGTGTGAATGGGGAGCAGGTCAAAGACGCCGTGGAGCGCGATGGGCACCAATGGCACCTGGGCGCGAATGGCCAGATAGGCGGCGCCGGAAAGGAAAGGCTTCAGCGCTCCAGTGGTAGTCCGCCCACCCTCCGGAAAGACAAATAGGGGCGTCCCGGCGCGCAGAGCCTTAACGCCCACACCGAGGCTCGACATGGTCGCACGGGGATTGGCGGTGTCGATCGGAATCTGGCCGGAGCGGTCCAAGTACCACCCTATAAACGCGATCGGCCACAGTTCTTTTTTGGCGAGGATACGGAACTGAAAGGGCAGCGCGGCAAAAATGACCGGCGTGTCCATGTACGAAGTGTGGTTGGAGGCGTAGACCGCGACCGGATGCTTGCGTAGATTCTCTGCCCCGCACACAGTGAGCGAACAACCGGAGCTCCATACCAGGGCCCGCGCCCAAGCCTTGGCGATGCGGTGCTGCATCCGGCCGGATTTATCCACGAAGGACACCAGCAGCGAGAGTGAACCGCAAACGACCGTAATTGCAGTCATGATGGGGATCTGAATCACGTTGGTGCGCCAGCGGTAGAGCCGGGGCAGCGGATTGGGGCGGGGACTCACGGCCGCGCACCTGCCGGCTGTGGAATCGAGGCCAGGAGCAGGCTGCGCGCCTCACCCACCAGGTACACCGACCCTGAGATAACGATGACCCCGTTCGCCGCACGCCCTTGGGCCAATTCCAGAGCGTGGCCCACGGAGTCAGCGGCCTCAGCGGGTGTGCCGGTCTGCGCGGCAGCGGCCAGCAGATCGCTCAATGGCGTGGCGCGGGGGCTGTGGATAGGCGCAAAGACGATGTAGTCGAAGAGTGGAAAGAGGATTTGGGCCATCTCCGCTACCGGCTTGTCGCGCAGGCAACTGAAGATGAGGGTGCGGGGCCGAGCATCGTCCCAGGCATCGCGCAGCCCGGCACGCAGGGCCCAGGCCCCGGCGGGATTGTGCGCCACATCCAGAATCCAGTCGACGCCGCTAATCGCGATATGCTCCAAGCGGCCCGGCCACTGCGTCCTGCGAATGCCTTCAGAGAGTGCCGCCGGGCTTATGGAAAACCCATGGGCTGTCGCGAGTTCAACCGCCGCTGCAATGGCCAGGGCCACGTTGCGCTGCTGATGCACCCCGCGTAAAGGGGATGTCACTTCAACACTCGTGCCCAGGGCATGCACGGCATAGGAGCCTGACGACGCCGGGGCTGGCGGAGGCATGTAAGGCGCCGCACTTACTCCGCGCACATCCAGCTCGCTGGCTACTTCGCCCAGGACGCGGTTGGCGTCGGGATGCTGCGGCAGGGTGATGAGTGTGCCGCCGCGGCGAAGAATGCCGGCCTTCTCCCGCGCGATGGCCGCAATGGTCGAGCCCAGCCACTCCGTATGGTCGAGCGAGATATCGGTCACCACAGAAAGTAGCGGATCCACAACGTTGGTCGCGTCCAGACGCCCGCCCATACCAACTTCGAGAACGGCGATCTGGACTCCAGCAGCGGCAAAGTGGAGAAAAGCCATGGCCGTCAGGGACTCAAAAAAGCTGGGCATCTGGGCCAGCTTGCCCTTGAGAACAAGGTCCTGTGCGGCGTCATGGACGTGAAAATAGCCAGCCGCAAAGGCGTCGTCGGCGATTTCAGTGCCGTCAATGCGGATACGCTCGTTGGGCCGCGCGAGGTGCGGTGAGGTGTAGAGGCCGGTGCGCAGACCGGCGGTAGTCAGAATGGAAGCCAGCGTGGCGGCGGTCGAGCCTTTGCCATTGGTGCCGGCAATCAGCACCGACGGGAAGTGCCGCTGGGGGTGGCCGAGCGCGGCGAGCAGAACCCCGATCTCGTCGAGGGAAAACTTGCGCCTCGGCTGGCCGGGCCGCGTGTAGAGCTCCGGCGCCATTGCGCTCAATTGATCGATGGCCGCCTGGTAAGACATGGAATGTTCAGTATAGAAGACAGGGAAGAGAGATCAGCAGCCCGCACTTATTCAGGTTCAGGATCACTGTGGAAGAGGCGTCGACTGTGCAGGACTCGTCCTTCTAAAACCCCTGTCCTGTATGGTCGCGGACGCACTTTTCACATAAGCGATCTGCTTTTCACAGGGCTTTTTCGCACCCCTGTGGGAGTGGTGGGAAAAAGGGGTCCTTACACCAGTCCTCTCGACACGATTTCCAATTCCGCAGAATTGCACAGCCGAGATTTAGAAAACCGGAGCACCTCTCAACACCGCTCCACTCAGCAAGATCGCCCCTATTTCCACTTTTCCTGCCTGAACTACGGGTACTACGGGAGTAATTAATCTTTCTTAACCCTTTTCCTCGACGCCGTCGCGCATTCTTCCTGAGCCGCGGAAACCACGGCTGACAAACCGGCGAGCTTCACATTTGCAGCGCCTATGCCTGACAGATGGAAAGAAGCCACGGAATCCAGAATGGAGCCCTGTTTTCCACGCGCACTTATTGCTGAAGATGAATACAATCAAGAGCAAGAAACGACAGCCGTTTCTGCGCGGGCGCAGGTTGATGTAGAGTGAGGCCAGCGTGGAAGTGGATTGATTCGGTTTTCTTTTCAGCAGAGTCCCGCCAAGGCGGGCAAGGGTGGGTTTATGTCAATCGTGGAAACTGAAGTGGAGAAGCCGGCCACGCAGGGGGCAGCGATGGAAATTACCGTAAGCCGCCAGGAACTGGTGAAGGAACTGACCGCTACGCAAAGCGTGGTGGAGCGCAAGACCACTATTCCCATTCTGTCGAACTTTCTGATTGAGGCCGAGGGCGACCGGCTGAACATCACGGCGACCGATCTGGACCAGGCCATCCGCACCAGCGCGGAAGTGAAGGTGAAGAAGCCTGGCGCGTGCACTATTCCGGCGCGCAAACTCTACGACTACATCAAGCTTCTGCCTGATGGCGACATCTCCATCAAGATGCTCGAAAACCACTGGGTGCAGATTCGGAGCGGGCGTTCGAATACCAAGATGGTGGGCATGGCGCGGGCCAACTACCCGCAGGTGCCCGAGTTTCCTGAGGTGACTGCAACCAGCATTCCGGCCGCGGCGCTGAAGACGCTCATTGCGCGCACGATTTTTTCCATCTCGAATGAGGAGTCGCGTTACACGCTAAACGGTGCACTGTTGGTGCTGAAGGCCGAGTCGCTGGCCATGGTGGCCACAGACGGGCATCGGCTGTCGTTCGTTGAAAAGGGTGGCGAGACCCTGGAGGGCATCAGCGGCGAGAAAAGGGTGCTGATTCCGCGCAAGGCGCTGCAGGAGCTGCAGCAGTTGCTGGCCGTCTCCGACGCCGAAAAGGTGGAGTTTGCCGATGACGAACACACGCTGTTCTTCCGCGTCGGCCATCGCACCTTGAGCACGCGTCGGCTCTCCGGGCAGTTCCCTAACTACGAGGCCGTGATGCCGCGCGACAACACCAAGTTTGTGGTGGTGCGTTCGAGTGAGCTGTCGGCCGCTATCCAGCGCGTAGCGCAGTTTGCCGACGAGCGCTCGGGCGCCATCCGGCTGCGTCTCGAAGGCAATGAGCTGAAGATCAGCTCCAACTCCGCGGAGTCTGGCGAGAGCGAAGACACCATCGACACGCCCTATTCCGGCGAGCCGATTGTGGTGGGCTTCAACTCGGGTTACATCATCGACTTCCTCAAATCGCTAGGCAACGAAGGCGAGGTGCGGCTGGAATTCAAGGACTCGCAATCCGCCGGGCAGATTCGCCCCGAGGATCCCGACGCGGAATACAAGTCGCGCTATGTGCTGATGCCGATGCGCATCTGAAGAGAACAACGGAGGCAGCAAGTGCGACGGCCCGGCAGCGATGCCGGGCCGTCGTGTCTGTGGGATATTTGAAAACGCGTAATGCGTAGTCGAACGGTAACTTCACGCTTGATTCAAAAGATGTAAGTCTATATCGAGATCTGGGGCTCCAACCCGGAGCTGGCAAGTCAGCGGTCAGCAGGCCTCAGATGCCCGCGTACCACGCGTAACCACCTTCAGGTGACGCGGAGCCCAGGCCCTTGCCGAACCGTTTGAGCGAGTCGGTGGCCGTGATGTGGGTGATGTATTTCACGCTCTTGTAGCCTAGTTGGCGGGGCACGCGCAGGCGGAGCGGGCCGCCGAACGACACAGGGAGATCGCCATCGTTCATTCCCAAAGTGAGGAATGTCTGAGGATGCAAAGCGTCGGCCATGTCGATGCTTTCCCACCAGTCGCGCTCGATGGAGAAGTACACGATATATCGTGCCTGCGGCAAGATCCCCACGGCGTTGAGCACATTCGCCAGGGGTGTTCCGATCCACTCGGCAACATAAGACCAGCCTTCCTCGCAAGTCACCTCGGTGATTTGGTTGTGGATGGGAAGACTTTTGAGGTCAGACAGGGTAAGGGAGGCGGGCCGTTCAACCATGCCATCCACCGACAGTTTCCAGTCAGAAAAGCCGGTGGCTTGATGGCGTTTAAAGGCTTCGCTGGGCGGGGCGGTTGGGTTGGCAAATGGCACCTTGGAAATCATGCTGCGGGGGAATTCGCGGGCCAGCGAGTGTTTGGTGAGAAGGCGTTGGGCAGCGTAGGTGAGTGTTTCGCCGGGACCATAGATGCCGCCGTTATCGGGTGGGATGAGCCCATATCGCCGCGCAAGGTGGGCCGTGGCCAAGCCCGCCACGCCAGCAGTGGCGGCAAGGCCGGTGGTAATGAGCCTTCTGCGTGAAATGTTGCTCATGTGCGCTTCGAGGGTTGTACCACACGCCCGGTAATCATGGCCCGCATGCGACTCCAGAAGCCGGCAAGAATAATCATCGCGATGTGGACAACGAGAAAAAACACGAGAAATCCGGACACGAAGAAATGCAGGGTGCGTGCGGATTGACGGCCCCCAAGCAAGTTGACGGCTGCCGGTACGGCGGAATCGAAGGCCGGAGACAAAGCGAGGCCGGTCCAGATGACCAGGGGAAACAGAACGAAGATCACCACCAGATAGGCAGTGCGCTGCACAACGTTGTAGGAGCGGCCTTCTGCTTCATCGGGCGATGCGCGGCGAAGATATTTTGCGAACACTTCACGGAAGGCGCTCCACCTTCTGTCGGCTGGCGGCGGAAGCAGGTTCTTGCTGAAGTGAGCGGTACATAGGCACGCGGCCGCGTAGACCAAGCCAGTCAGGACCAGGACCCATGCGGCCTCAAAGTGGAGATAGCGGCTCCAGCCATTCTGGTCAGGCATCACGTAGTTGTAGCCTGTGGGAACCGTACTTCGCGATGCGGGGATTGGCAGCGTGAAGAGTGCAGGAGTCCCTGAGTTGCCCGTTTCACCCCAATAGAACCGCGGATGAGAGATCACGATCTCAGCGCCGGTGATGAGCAAAGCAAAGAAGGAAATCACGGTAATCCAGTGCGTCACCCGGACAAGGGCAGTATGCCGGGGAGATACTGAAACAGGGAGCAGGGAAGAGGCTGGCACGCGGGGAGGATAGCATAAACCGGGCGCGAATAAGCTGGATGGCGCATCCTTCCACACGACGAGACGAGGGGCACCAGGCTATTGCTGTCGAAAGGGAGGTGGATCATCGTGAAGCCCAGAAGAACGACCATCGTACTGTCACTCCTGCTGTGTCTCGCCGGTTCACCTGGTCTTCTAGAGGCTGCGGCACAGGCAGCCGGGCCGGCGGCAGGACAAACACCGGCGCAAATTGCAGGGCAGGCAGAAAGGCCGACCAGCACGCCGTATGCCGGCGACCTCTCGATCTTCGAGTACCCTGACCGCGATAGGAAATTGCATGTGGACCGAGTGATGGATCTGCTTGGGATCGCGCCGGGAAAGACAGTTGCCGACATCGGTGCAGGATCGGGATGGTTCACCGTGCGGGCTGCGGCGCGTGTGGGGCCCAGCGGCACGGTATACGCCGAAGATATTAATCCAAAGGCGATCGACTACATTACCCAACGGGCATCTCAAGAGAAACTCGAGAATGTGCGGCCAACGTTGGGATCAGTCGATGACACAAAGCTTCCGCCAAATAGCGTGGACGCTGTGCTGATCTTGAAAACCTATCATGAGTTTGCGCATCCCATTCCGCTTATGGAGAGACTGAGGATTTCGCTGAGGCCCGGAGCGAAGGTTGGCATTATCGACCGCAATGGCAATGGGACCGACCACGGGATCATGCCTGAAATAGTCGAACGCGAAATGGCGCAGGCGGGATTCGAACGCGTTGGGAAGTACGACTTCACCAAGACTGACGGGCAGGACTACTTCCTGATCTTCGTGGCGAAGTAGAGCTCCCGAGCAGTGCTTGCAAATGCGCAAATCCCAGGTTTCCGGAGCTCTACAGACGCTACCAGGTGAGCGTGACGGTGATGGTTTGCCAGCCTTCGCCGGGCGGGAAATGCAGGACCAGCGGCATCCACTTGCAGGCATAAAGATCGGCGTCACAGTCTCGATAGGAGACGTTTGCAAATTGCCTATCGGCCGCAGGGTCCGACGGCGGATCGGTTTGCACCTTCGGAATGAAATGGCCGTACCGGATCAGACGCAGAATACCGTCGCTGCCGGCGAGCCCCTCAATGTTGAGCATCAGTTTGCGATCTCCATATTCCGAATGAAGCACACGAAACTTGGAGGTTCTTGCGCCGGGTAATGCAGGCCGGTTTGGTGTTAAGTTGCTCACGGCCTCGATGAGATACATCTCTGGGTCTACATCGTCGATTTCGAGCGCCGGGACAGGAATCCGAAGACCAGTTTGCGGAGGAATACGGAGTTTCGCAGCCAGTGTTTCACCTATTGCTCCAGTTGTTGCGCCGGGAAGATCGCTACGCAGATGCCACTCGTCGCCATCTGTTGGGCTCATGTAAATGTCAAGACGGTCGTTCGTCTTCGTGAAATAGAGCGATGTCCTGCTGCCAGGAATCTGAATATTCATAACCTCCGCGTGATCCCAGCTCGCCGGCAGATGCGGGTTCACGGTAATGATCTTCTTCTGCGCGTCGATGTCGATGCCGAAGAGGCCGCGCAGCGTGGGCGTGATCACCATCGCCGAAGACCACATCTGGTGGCTGGTGCTGCGTCCAAAGGGGACAAAGAAGTCGCCGGAGAGAAGCTCGGTGACGGCGCCGAGATCCTGGGCGCGGGTCAGGTTGGCGTTCTCCATGAGCATCTGGTAGCCGACCAGCGGCTGACCGCCGCGGTACTCGGCCAGCGCGGCCCAACCGGTGAAGAGCGGCCATACCGAGCCCTGGTGGTAGCTCATGCCGTCATAGAACTTCTCGTCGCTGGCCACGTCGCGCAGTCCCCAGTCGGTATTGAGCGTGTGCGCGGCAAGCTGGCGCAGGCAGCCCTCGGGATGAGCCAGGATCGACTTGCCGCCGGGCAGGTAGGTATCCCACCAGGCCATGGCCGGGTAGACAGTTGCGGTGCGGTCAAGCGTGCCGTCGACGCCGCGGCTGAAGGCGTAGCAGCCTTTCTCCGGCTCGTAGTACTCAGTTTCGATGGTCTTCGCAATGGCCTCGGCGCGCTGTTGGGCCGCGGCCGACTTTTCGTGGTCTTTGAGCAGATCCTCTATCCGCGCCATCGCTGCAGACGCCTGCTGATCGAGAAGGGCAAGATAAATCTCCTGGTGCGGCATGCCGCTAGGCCAACTCTCAACCCAGCCGGTGCCCTGCGAGTTGTCGTAGATGCCGTCGCCATCGGTGTCGTGCGTGGTCTCGAACGTCCAGGCCTTCTCGATCGCGTCGCGGTGCGCGGCGAGGAACGCGACATCGCCGCTGGAGCGCACGTAGTCTGCCACGGCGAGCAGAAACAGCGGAGTCGAGTCGGCTGCAGCGTACATGTAAGGAAAAGCCCGCCAGTCGATGGCCGCGGCAGTCTGCGAATACTCGTGCATGATCTTGCCGTCGTCACGCTGGCGGCGGATAAGGAACTCCAGTTCGGCCTTGGAGAGTGCGAAATCGCCGTACCCGTTGACGGCGTAAAGGGAGTAGAGCGAGTCCCGGCCGAAGAACCACCCGAAGCCGGGACGCGCGGAATCGCCAGAGGCATAGTAGCCGGCCACGAGACCCAATTCGTTGTCCGGCAAAGCGGCGTCGACGGAGGCGGGTCCTCGCGTGTAGGGCGCCACGGTGCGCGCGCGGAGCTGCTCGATGGAGACGACGGCCCACTGGAAGGCTTCATTAAGAGCCCTGTCCGGGGTCTCGATGAAGGTGGAGTTCGTCAGCAAGTTGGCGTACCGCATGGCGTGGGCCTTGTAGGCGTCGGCGATGCCGGCGTTGAGCTGGGCCAGCGCGTTGCCCAAGGCAAACTGGGTGGCCGCGGCAGGGCTGGTTCCCACTGCCATCAGCAGCGGAAACAGCCGGCCATGGTCACGCGCGGGATCGATGTGCAGCTTCAGCTCCACGGGATGGACCTGCGGCCGTTCCTCAAAGGGCACCACAACGCCGGGCTGTGCGCCGGGAATGGTGACCGCGCCGGCCAGTTCGGGATAGTCGCCCTGGAGGACGTAGTAGCCGCCATGGCTTGCAGTTCCAGGAACCCAATCCACGCCAGGGACGCCCTCACTGCGCTCGGGCCACATCCAGCGCAGTTCGGGGGTAAAACGAAAGGTGAAGTCGGTAGGGTGCAGGCAATCAAATTCAAATAACACGATCGGACCCGTTCCTGGTGCTGCGCCCTGGGGCGAAAACATGATCTGACGAACGGTGAAGCCGATGTGCGCATAGGTGATGACAGTACGGTCGGGATGAACCTCGATCTCCGCTGCCTGCCGGTTCACATCGATGGGCACGTGGTAGCCCTCGATATCCGCCTCGATGGTCAAGTGGCTTAGCAGCTTGACGGGCAGTAGCCAAGCCTCAAAGCTGCCATCCTGCTGGCCCACCAGAACCCCACGCTCGCCGGCCACGGTGAAGGGCTTGTCCGGCTCGGTGTGCGCGCGAAGGACAGGGACACCCGCACCGAGACGCTCGAACGGAATGGCCGGGATGGAGGTGAAAGCCGACCCCGGGGTCTGTGCCTGAATCACGGAAGCGACGACAAACAAAAAGGTTGCGACCATGCGAAAAATCAACGAGCGGCTGCCCATGATGCCTTCCTTTTGAGTTCAGCCTGAAGGCAACAGTTTAATGCGGTGCGCCATTGGGCGTGTACTGAAAGAACGAGAAAGGCATCGCCCGCACCGCAGGTGGTTCACTCCCGGGAGAAAATCACAGGGAACCAGCAATGCGTCACAATAAATATGATTTTCCATATGTCAATTCGTAATCTTGTATATGTGGTGGAAAACGGTGCAGTTGAAGAGGCTAATTTATTAAAACTAAAGGGTATTCAAAGAGATTCAGAGTCATTTACAAGTTAGGCAATGAAATTGCATACTTTTCCACAAGGGGACTTCTCAGGAGGCCATCGTAGATGCGGAACCTGTTCTTCAAGTCGCTTTTATTGATTTTTGCCTTGGTTCTTACAATTCAGTTGAGGGCGCAAGATGTGGCTTCAATCACCGGTACGGTCATGGATACGACCGGCGCGGTGATTCCCGGTGTTAGCGTCGTGCTGCAGAGCACCGCAACCAATGTGAGGTACAAGGCCGAAACAAATTCCCTGGGATCCTACACGATCCCCAGCGTGAACCCGGGGCCGGGCTACAAGATCACCTTCTCACGCGATGGGTTCAAACCCGAGGTCATCACCGACCTCTACATGAACGTGAACGCGACGCGTACCCAGAATGCCAAGCTGGTGGTGGGAACCTCCTCGGAGACGGTGGAAGTGTCAGCAGCCGCGGAAAGTGTCACTCTGGACACCACCGACGCCACCGTCGGCAACAACTTCGAAGTGCAGTTCGTGCAGGATTTGCCGGTTGAGGACCGGTCCAATCCCACCGCACTCTTCTACCAGCAGCCGGGCGTCACCCTGGATGGGGCAGTCACCGGCGCACGCGTGGACCAGACCAATGTCACCCTCGATGGCCTGGACGTAAACGAGGAGGCTACCGGCAACTTCGGGACGATCATCGGCGACGCGCCGGTGGACTCCGTGCAGGAGTTCCGCGGGGTCACCGCGGGGCCGCTTTCGAGCTCTGGACAGGGCGGCGGCGGGCAATTCGAACTGGTCACCCGCAGCGGCACCAACACCTTCCATGGTGCGTTGGCAGAGTACCATCGTGACACCGACCTCGAAGCCAACGACTGGTTCAACAACAACAACTCGCCGGCTGTACCCAGGCCTCCGCTTATTCGCAACCAGTTCGGCGGCAATGTGGGCGGGCCGATCTGGAAAAACAAGGCGTTCTTCTTCTTCGATTGGAACAGCCGCCGTGACACTTTGTCCTTTGTTGAGGACCGCACGGTTCCCTTGGGCGACTCTACCACTGGCTACAAAGCTGGCCTTGTTTCGTACCAGAATGCTCAAGGTTCCGTCGTCCAATTGACTGCTGCGCAACAGAATGCGCTCGATCCGGCTGGAATCGGCTTCAATCCGGCCATCGTGGACCTCTTTCAGAAGCGGTATCCACAAGCCAACGACCTGTCGGGCGATGTGGGTGACCTGATCAACACGGCAGGCTTCCGTTTCAACGCGCCTGCTCCTCTGACGCTGAACGATTTTGTGCAGCGGGTGGACTACACGCTCAACGACAAGATGAAGGTATTTGGGCGGGGCACCTTCACGCGTTTGAACAGAACCTATGACGCGGTGCAGTTCCCGGGCGATCCGCCGACGTTCCTCGAAATCGATCACAGCTACGCCTGGGTGGGTGGCCATACCTGGACGATCAGTAGCACCAAGGTCAACCAGGCTTCTTACGGGGAGACGGTTCAGGACATTGCGTTTGACAAGGTCTACAATCCGCAAGGGTCCTACGTCTTCGCCTTCTCTCCAATTAACAGTTTTCTTTCGGCTCCTTATTATCCCGGCAACAATACCCAGATCCGCACCTACGCAATTCCCGTTGTGCGGGACGACTTCAGCTGGCAGAAGGGCAGGCACAGCTTCTCCTTCGGCGGTACCTTCAAATGGCCGACCCCGGACGAATTCCTGGCCGAGAACTACAGTTTCCCGTCGGTTGGCGCCACCGGAAATACCTATTTCGCGGCTCTATCGCCCAGCCAGCGGCCGCCCGATATCGCTGGCGGCGGCTACACAACCGTCTTTGACAGCGCCTTTTCGACGGGTCTCGGAACCTACGCCGATATCTCCACCAACTTCGACTTCAACAATAAGGGCGCCGTCCTGCCTCAGGGCGCAGGCACAACCCTTAACTATAAGAACTACGAGACGGAACTCTATTTCGGAGATACCTGGAAGCTGACTCCGGATCTGACCATCTCCTACGGCGTGCGCTATCAGAACTACACCGTGACCTATGAAAAGAATGGTCAGGAGTCAATTGCCAATCTCAGCTTCAATCAGTACTGGGCAGATCGCGTGGCGCAGAGCCAGCAGGGAAATCAGGGCGACTCGGTCCTGCCGTTTTTCCAGTACCGTTATGGCGGCAAGGCAAATAATGCGCCGGGCTTCTATCAACCGCAGAACAAGAACTTTGCGCCTCGTGTCGCCTTCGCTTACAGCCCCAGCTTCGACAAGAAGACGGTCATCAGCGGCGGCGCCGGCATTGTCTACGATCACACCATCGTCAACGCCCTGGAATTCGTGCAGTTCCAGGCCGGATATTTGTTTGAGGGAAATAACGAGAACCTCTTCGGGACACCTGGCAACGTGACGCAGACGCTCATCAATGCGCCCCGTTTTGCCGGCATCGACAGTCCTCCTTCATTGCCGTCCGCTCCCTCGGTTACGGTCCCGGTAACTCCCTACGTCTATAACGGGTTTCCATACGGACTTCAATACGGTGAGTACAACATTCTCATCGACCCCAACCTGAAGATCCCCTATTCGATCCAGTACGACTTTGGATTCCAGCACGAGTTCCCCAAGGGACTGCTGTTCAAGACATCGTATGTGGGTCGCCTGGGCCGGCGGTTGCTGGCCGAGTCCGATGCCAGCCAGCTGCTCGAATTCCCGGATAATACCGGCCAGTCGACCCAGACCATGTCGCAAGCCATGGCCCGTATGACCACCCAATTACGTCAGCTCACGCCGCAGGTTGGACTCGTCGGGGCGATTCTGAGTCTTGGTCCGCAGCCCTGGTTTGAAGATATGCTGCCCGGGTACGCCGGTTTCCAAACCAATAACCAAGGCGTTTCATTTGCGAACAACACGCAGGCGATCGCCTATGCTCAATATCCCTATCCGGAAAGAGGAGATTTCGCAGATACCATTCAGGGAATTGCGACGACAGGATTTCTCCCCTCGAATGTCGGCATGGCTTCGCAGTTCGGCATTAACTCGATCTGGACGAACCAAGGATTCTCAGACTACAACGGGATGCTTGTTACGCTGCACAAGAATGCCGGGTATGGTTTGCAGTTCGATCTGAACTACACTTGGTCGCACTCGATCGATAATCTTTCCCTTCCAGCCAATAGTATTGCCGGAAGCGGCGGCTATGGGTTTGTCTGCGACATAGCCCGGCCTCGGGTGTGCCGGGGCAACTCCGACTTCGATGTGACCAACGAGCTGAATGGCAACTTCATCTACGATCTGCCCTTCGGCCGCGGGAAGGCCATCGGCACATCGGTGCCACGGCTGCTGGATGAGGCAATCGGCGGCTGGAAGATCAGCGGTCTGCCCACCTGGCATACAGGCAATGCCTACCAGGCCTTCTCAAATGCCTATGTGGCGGGATTTGCCAACAACGCGCCGGCGACGCTGATCGGTTCAATCGCCAATCTGAAGACGCACATCAACGGAGGCAAGGGTGCAGCCTTGTTTGCCTTCTCCGACCCGACCGCCGCCTTGAACTCTTATACCGGTCCCACCGGCTTCGCCGTCGGCACCCGCAACAACCTGCGGGGACCTGGTTTCTTCAATATTGACTTGGGGTTGGGCAAGACCTTTCCGATCTGGGAAGACCGGGTCAACCTCAAGTTCCGCGCCGATGCTTTCAATGCCACAAACCACCCCAACTTCGCTACGCCGGCCAACGACATTACTGAGGCAAACGGCGTTCAATTCGGAACCGTGAGCAGTACCGTTTCATCTCCTGGCTCTGACCAGTCGGCCCGCGTGCTGCAGTTGGCACTGCGGCTGGAGTTCTGACCGGACGTTCCTTTTTTTACACGCGCAACGCTCAAAAGCCCCGGCAATCGGCCGGGGCTTTTGCTTTGATGCAAGGGCTTTAGAGTGTCAAGTAGGAACGTGGGGCTTATACCTTCAGGAAGTCCAGTGCGCGGATCAGGTAGTCTTTCAGATCGCGGCGATGCACGACGGCGTCGAGGAAGCCCTTTTCGAGCAGAAATTCGGAGCGCTGGAAGCCCTCGGGCAACTTCTGACGAATCGTCTGCTCGATCACCCTGGGGCCGGCAAAGCCGATGAGAGCGCCGGGTTCGGCTATGTTCAAATCGCCCAGCATGGCAAAACTGGCGGTGACTCCGCCGGTGGTGGGGTCGGTGAGGACGCAAATGTAGGGGACGCGGGCGTCGTCCAACTGGGCCAGCGCGGTGGAAATTTTGGCCATCTGCATCAGGCTCACCACGCCTTCCATCATGCGCGCTCCGCCCGAGGCTGCAACGATGATGAGCGGCTTGCGGTCCAGGCGGGCGCGATCCACGGCGCGGGCGATGGTCTCGCCCACCACGGCACCCATGGAGCCGCCGATAAAGCTGTACTCCATGGCGCTGATCACCACGGAGTGAGGGCCGAGCTGGCCCACCGCATTCAGGATCGCGTCGTCCAAGCCGGTCTCGTCCTGGGCCTTGCGCAACCGCTGCTTATAGGGCTTCACATCGGTAAAATTCAGGGGGTCGGTGGAGCGCAGGCCACCATCGACCAGTTCGTAGCCCGGCTCGAGCAGCAGGTCCAGGCGCTGGCGGGCGCCAATCCTGAAATGATGCCGGCACTTGGGGCAGACGTTGAGGTTGGCCTCCAGGTCAGCCTTGAATATTGTCTGTCGGCAACCCAGGCACTTGATCCAGAGGCCCTCGGTGCGCACGCTCTTCTCCGCACCGTCCGTGGAGCCTTCGGCACCCGGGCCGGATTCGTACTCGCCATTCTCACGTTTGAACCAGGACATCAAAAGCTCTCTCTCGTGGTGAGCGAACTGCCAGACCGCGCCGCTGCCGGTCGCGCAAGGCTTCCGGCGCTAGGGCCGGTGTCGCATCAATATTCTATGCCGCGCTGGGCCAGAATGCCTTTCTGGTAAGCATGTTTGACTTCGCGCATTTCGGTGACGGTGTCGGCTAACTCCACCAGTAGCGGGTGAGCGTTGCGGCCGGTCAGCAGGACGTGCACCATCTCCGGACGCTGGCGCAGGGTTTCAGCCACTACGGCGGGATCCAGCATGCCATAGCCGATGGCGTAGTTGATTTCGTCGAGAATGACCAAGTCCCATTCACCGGAGAGGATGGCCTCGCGGGCCTCGGACCAGGCAGCCTCTACCAGACGAATGTCCTCGGGATCGGTCTCCGCGCCGCCGACCTTCACAAAGCCTCGACCCATCTGCTTCAGCACGAAGTTCTGGCCGAAGACTGCCACGGCGTCCAGCTCGCCATAGTGCCAGGAGCCCTTGAGGAACTGGAGCATCAGCACCCTCATGCCGTTGCCCACGGCGCGCAGGGCGGTGCCCAGGGCAGCGGTGGTCTTGCCCTTGCCCGGGCCGGTGTTGATCAGGATAAGTCCTCGACGGGAGTCGGTCATACCAGTTGTCAGCGATCATGGCCACTCCTCAGTGGCCGGTGTGATAGGGGTGTCCAGTCAGAATTGTATATGCCCGGTAGAGCTGCTCGGCCATGACCAGGCGGGCCAGGGAGTGGGCCAGCGTAAACGGGCCCAGCGAGAGCAGCAACTGGGCACGGCTGCGCGCCGCGCCGGACCATCCGCTGGCCGGACCAATGGCGAAGACAATATGCTGCGCACCCCCATCGCGCCGGGCCCCCAGCCACTCTGCAAAGACCTCGGAACTCATCGGCCGGCCGCGGCCATCGAGCAGCACAGGGACGATGGGTACGCGGCCCTGTTGCCGCTCGATCCAGTCCAGCACCGCTTCTTCGCTGCGAAAACACTCCGCCTGGCAGCGCGCAAGGGCTGAACATCGTTTGAGATAGGTCTGGATAAGGGCGTCGAAGTTGTCCTTGGCGGGCCGGGCGCCGATGTGAGCCAGAGTGATCTGCATGGGATGGAGAATATCGCAACCGAGGCCATGTCCGGCAGCTCAGCGACAACTGCCCAAAAGCGAAAGGCGGTGTTCATTTTTGGTATAAGTACCAGATTTTCTACATATTTTCATATTGGTCAAACTAACGGCCCATTGGACTGTGTTGATAAGCGCCGTGTTTTCAACAATTGTCAGATTCATTTCCGCTTTTGTCGAGATTGGCACTCGACATGCAAATAGATCCTGCAGAATCCTTTTCTAATTGGGAAACCGTTGTCACCGCACACTACCGCGGCGATGGCGCATGTCTTCATTCTTTTTTTGCGCACACGGTAATGTTTGCGATTTAACTGCGGGTCGGCTTGACTCCCTCATCTGGGCCGGAACGCCGTAGCACACGAGACGGATTGCAGGGGTTTCACCCAGCCTTCCGATTCTCATCGATATTGGAGGAGTTTAATGCGATTTTTCCGGATTCATGGTTCCATTCTCACTCTAGGAATCGCGCTGGCGCTTACGATTGCTACCCCTCTGTTGGAGCGGGTGGCCTATAGTCAGGCGACGACAGCGTCGGGCGCCATTCAGGGAACAGTTAGCGACCCCAGCGGCGCTATTGTGCCCGGGGCCCAGGTTCTCATCACTGAACTGGGAACAGGTGCGACGAAGACGGTAATGACCAGCTCGTCGGGCTTCTATAGTGTGGCGTCTCTGGTTCCTGGGCAGTATCAGATCTCGGTTGTCGCCCTAGGCTTCTCCAAGGTGACCACGACGGTTACGGTGCAGATCGGAACCACGACCAACGGGAACCTGACGCTAAAGATCGGAAAGGCAACCGAAGAGGTGGTTGTCAGTTCTGAAGCCCTCCAGGTCAACACGGTTCAATCTACCGTTGAGGGCGTGCTGACTGAGACGCAGATCGATAATCTGCCCATCAGTGGCCGCAACTTCCTCGATCTGTCGCAGTTGGAGCCGGGCGTGCAGTTGCAGGACGGCGCGGGTTTCGACCCTACCAAGGGCGGGTACTCCTCAGTCTCTTTCAACGGCGTGAACGGCCGCACGGCGCGCATTCTTCTGGATGGCCAGGACATCTCCGATGAGACCGTCGGAACCACGACTCTGAACGTGAGCGCGGGCTCCATCGAGGAATTCCAGATGAGCCGCTCTTCCCTCGACATCTCCAATGAATTGACCAGTTCCGGCGCGGTCACAGTCAGCACCCGCTCGGGCACCAGCCAATATCACGGACAGGCTTTCGGACTGCTGCGCGATCAACGCGCGGGCGACGCACTGGCCATCGGCGGCACAGACTACTACTTCCAGCGCGAACAGTTCGGCATGCGCATGGGCGGACCTTTTATCAAGGACAAGCTCTTTTTCTTCGGCGATTCGGAGCGCGTCAAGCAGGACTCCCTCAATCCCTATCAGGTACCGAGTCCGTTCAGCTCCTATAGCGGCGGCTGGGGCTCTCCCTATCGCGACACCTATTCCGCCGGAAGGCTGGACTATAACGCGCCCAAAGGCATCCATATGTTCTTCCGTGGCGCGTATGAGAACAACTTGAGTGAAGGAACGTTCGGCGACGGCTACGCCCGCTACGGCAACAAGGACAATACCCCCATCTGGGCCGGCGGCGCCGACTTCATGACCGGCAAATTCACCCACAGCCTGCGTGCCAGCTATCTGAAATTCCACAACCAGATCGTCGACGAGTCCGGTGGCCTTGTCGATCCGGTGAAAGGCATCTATCTCACCATCCATGGCTTCCGCGCCGGCCCCAACCCGAATGCGCCGCAGCAGACGTATCAATCGGATAAGCAGCTCCGTTATGACGCAGGCGTGACCATCAAGTCCCATGTGTTCGGTTACGGTGTCAGCTTAAACCGGATTCTGGGTGGGGGACTGGCGGCCTTCTTTAACTATGGTCCCGAAGTATCCGGGACAGCAGCTTTCTCTCAAGGCCCAGTCGGTCTTGGCTGCAAAGAAGCTCCCTGCGACCCATCCAACCCAGCCGCCGTTGCCGATCCAACCGCCTATCTCGCATATGAAGTCATCTTGGGCAACGGCCAAGGCTTCAGCACCGAGAAACCGGCGTTTGGCATGGCCGCCGGCGGACAGGCCGATTGGCGCATGGGCCTCTACTTTGGAGACACATGGAAGGTACTTCCCAAACTTACCGTGAATTACGGCATCCGCTATTCGCGCGACACGGGCCGTAGCGACTCCGATCTGGGTCCGGTACCCTGCTCCGATGCGGTTTTGGCGTTTGGTGAGTACTCGCCTTGCACCACCGGCAACCTGCTCGACGCTCTCACGACTGGCCTGGGACAGAAGGTTCATCAGCCGAATGCCAACTTTGGCCCCAAGGCTGGCTTTGCCTATGATCTCAAAGGGAACGGCAAGACCGTCATCCGTGGCGGCGCGGGCCTCTATTTTGAAAACAGCGTCTTCAATAACGTACTGTTCGATCGCGAAACCCGTCTGGCCAAAGGGCTATTTTTCGGTGCCCAGGAACTCTTGAGTGGGCAAGCCTCTGACGTAATGCCCGATGGGACGAGTGTCACCTCGGTCACTTGCCCTGACGGGACGTCGAGATCTCTGCTCTCCCTGTGGTCAGACGCGATGAGCGTTTCAGGTCCCTGTTTCGCCGCTTTGCAACAGCAATACCAATCTGTAACCAAGAAGGGGGGCGCCGGCGCCAATGGCGTTTACATCGCCAATGCTCTGACTGCGTCTGCTCTCAGTACTGGCACTTACATCTACGCGCCGAAATACCGCACCGCGCGTTCATTCCAGATTAATATCGGGGTTCAGCGCGAAGTGTGGAAGGGCGGAATTCTGAGCGTCGATTACCTCCGCAACATCGGCGAGCACTTTATGCAGTCGGTGGATGAAAATCACGTCGGCGACGCAAAATACTTGAACAAGACCGCGGCGAACAATGCAATCAACGGGACCTTGGTTGCGTGCGGCGTGTCGGATATCGATTCGGCCATCCAATCATGCCCCGGTCTCTATCAACCGGATCCCACCCAACCGTACTATCACCCGAGTAAGACAGTTCTACTCTCTGACTTCGCTGGCAACGGCTTGGATTCTGCCAACGCCGAGTTTGGCGGTTATCCTGCCGCAGCCTACGGCGTGGATCCAGCAAAAGGATCGGCCTTTGCAGGCAAGAATCCGCTCTTCGGTCAGGTGTCAATCGTCTCTCCCATGGGCCGCTCGGTGTACAACGGCCTGCAGGCCAGCTTACGCCAGGGAACGCGGATTCCCGTGCGTGGCGTTATAGGCTCTAACTTTGAGGTTTCCTACACGCTCTCCCGCTTCCTCAGCAGTGCGGGCGGTTCTGAAGCAGCCTCGCAAGACCAGAATTTTACTCCCGGCTCCTGGGACAACAACAGCCCGCTCAAGTATATGGGGCCTGGTGGTCTGGATCGCAGACAGCAGCTCTCCTTTGGCGGCAACCTCACCTGGGCAAAGGACATCACCACCAGCCTCATCGGCCACTACTACACGCCTTTGTCCACGACTCTCTACCTGGACAGCGGCGGCAATAACACCGGCGAGATTTTCATGTCCGATGTGACCGGTGACGGTACGGTAGAAGACATCGTGCCGGGCCTGAAGCCAGGTGCCTTCATGCGCTCGGTTACTCCCAGCAATCTGGCGAAGGTGATTGCCAACTACAATGCCACTTCGGCTGGCAAAATTACTCCGGCCGGCAATGCGCTGATCAGCAATGGTCTGTTTAATGCCAGCCAACTCAACTCGCTGGGTGCGGTAACCCGCACCATTGCCCCGCCAGTCGGAGGCAATATTGGCAACGGCCCCCTGAAGACGTTTGACTTCGTGTTGGGACGGCCGGTCAAGATCGCAAAGCTGGGCGAGGGTTTCTCGCTCGACCCAACTGTCTCGTTCTTCAACCTGTTCAACTTTGCAAATTATCAAGAAGTTACCGGCAACCTGAACGCTGTGCCCCAGGCCCAATCCGCGAACGGCACGGACGGTTCGTACAATGACAGTGACCCGTACAACCGCAACTCGCTTCGTGCAGGTAACGGCTCAGGCGTCTTCGGCCAGGGTGTCTCCCGCGTGATCGAGTACGGCTTGAAGATCAACTTCTAAACCCATCTACCGACCAGCAGAAGGGCGCCCTCCGGGGCGCCTTTTTGCGTTACCGGCGGCTGGACCTGATGCTGCTGGGCGAGCGATCGTCCGCCTCGCCGGTTGGCGCGAACCACTGCATCGACCCGCTGGGACGTGATCCGGCTATGGATTCCCCAAAAACGAGAGGTTCAAACAATTTTTGGAATATACATTCGACTTTCTCCGGATTTTCATAGGTGGCATTTCTGGCGCCTTGACCGTATGAACATTAACTCTTTTATTTTCAGTATGTAATGAAAATTCTGAGTCATGCGGAGTTTGGCACCCGCCGTGCCTATGATAATCAAACAAGAACGCCCTTGGCTTTCCCAGATCACATCCCCAATGATGCGGTCGCAAGGGATGAATCCCAAACCGCATGTCTTCATATCGCCTTTTGTTTTCGCATAACTGAACCGCTGACCGGATCTCTTTCCCCCATTGGGACCGGGACGCAGAAGCAGATGAGATGGTTCGCAAGGTCCACACGCGAGCCTACAGGTACTCGTCAAACTTGGAGGAGATCAATGCGATTCATTCGTTTGCAAGGCACGGCTTTGGTATTTACTGTGGCGCTCGCCTTGGTATTTACGTTGCAGTCGCTGCAAGAGCCAGCTTATTGTCAGGAGACGACGGGAGGGCTCCAGGGCACGGTAAAGGACCCGTCAGGCGCCGTGGTTCCAGGAGCCACCGTGACCGTCTCGACTCCAACTCTGGTCGGCACCAAGGAGATCCTGACCGATTCGGCTGGCTACTATCGCTTCGCCAACCTGCCTCCCGGCTCCTACACGATCGTCGTGAAGGCGACAGGCTTTGAGACCCTCAAGCGCGAACAGGTCGTTCTTGAGGTGGGCCACCTTCCCACGGTGAATCTCACCGTGAGTGTTGGTGCCGTCAATACCGTGGTTGAAGTAAAGACGGAAGGGCCGCTAATCGATACCACGACGGTGACCACGCTGACCAACATCCCCGAGGACGTAATCAAGGATGTTCCGCATGGCACGTCGTTCCAGTCGGTAATTCAGTTTGCCCCGGCGGCGCGCAATGAGCCCCTGGCAGGAAGTTCAGCGCTGGGCAATGGGTCCGGCTCGTCTTCCCCGGGCAACGCCAGCAACGGCGGCGCCTTCGGCTTCTCCATCGGCGGCGGCGCCGACTCTGAGAACTCCTACCTGGTAGAAGGCCAGGAGACGGCCGACATCATCGGCGGCTATTCGCATACCAACGTTCCGTTCGATTTCATCCAAGAAGTGCAGATGAAAACCTCGGGCGTGGAGGCGGAGTACGGCGGCGCGCTGGGCGGTGTGATCAACGTGATCATGAACAAGGGCACCAACAAATGGCACGGCTCGATTTTTACTACCTTCCAGGATGGCGGGATGAATGGATCGCCCACGGCGATCTCGCGCTTTGACCCGAGTTCGACTGGCACTCCCCAATGCTCCAAGACGGTCACAACCAATTGCCTCACTTGGGGATCTCTCGACCCTGCGTATCAGAGCTATCAGCCGATCCGGCCGCACACCAGCGACTTCTTTCCCGGCTTCACCGCCGGCGGCCCGATTGTCGATCTCTTGCCGAAGTTATATGGCATCCCGGATGACGTTTATTCCAAGATGAGAGAGCGCGTCTTCCTGTTTGCGGGGTTCAATCCGGAGTGGAACGACTATGAAGAAGATCTCAACTACGGCCCGAACAACGGCGGCGTCGTACCCTTCAGCCAGAACTTCCACACCTTTTATTCGAACGCTCGCCTCGATGCCGAAGTGACGCAGAAGATCCGCGTTTTTGCCTCCTGGCTCTACCAGGGACAGCGCGAGGCCGGTGAATCGCTGCCGCAGTTCAATGCGCAGAACTTCAATTTCCTCTCCCCCGATTCGGTGCAGGGCTACTACAACGTCGTCACCGGTTGCGAGGGAGTGGGTGCAAACATCACCTGCCCGGGCAATCCGGAATCGCCCTCGACCTACGCGCATGACCTAGGCTATGCGGCGCCCAACGCGACCTTGAACGTGGGCGGAGACATCACCCTGACCAACAGCCTGGTAGCCACCACGCGGTACGGCTACTACTTTGAGAACTACCACGATTTCGGATACCCGACCACAGGAACCATCGACGCGTTCCAGAACAATGGCGCTACTACGACGGACACCAGTGGGAATTCGCTGCCTGCGGCCCTGCAAGAGTCGAGCGGCTTCACCAACCTGGCCACGGACGGCTCGTTCACCCACCGTAACTCTGAAAAGGCAATCCAGTTCGACCAGGATGTTGCCTGGTACCACGGCGGAAAAGGCGGTACCCACAACTTCAAGTTCGGCTACCAGCTACACCGGAACACCAACGATATTTTCCAGGGCTACAACACACCTTACGTTCAGGTTTGGCCGGGCGTCGCGGCACCCTATTTCTTCATAGGTTCGGTCGGTCAACAGAACTGTATGACCCCGGGACTCACCGACAACTATTCCGCCAAGGCAGTTTCTCCGACCAATCCTACCGGTCTGGTTTCCTGCGAGGGGACCTACGGCACCGTGGATGTGTATGACACGGGGAGCCAGGGTAAGGCGACCGGCGTCAACCATGGTTTCTATGCGCAGGATGCGTGGACCATCGCCAAGGGCATTACGGTCAACGTAGGTCTTCGCCTGGACCGTGAGTATCTTCCCGCCGAGGACCAGCCAATTACCCAGAAGATCACCAAGCCGATCAACTTCAGTTGGGGAGACAAGATCGGACCGCGTATCGGGGCGGCGTGGGATGTCTTCCAGAACGGGAAGATGAAGATCTTTGGCGGCTATGGTAAGTACTACGACCAGATGAAGCTGAACGTGGCCATCAGTTCCTACGGCGGCCAGTACTGGCAGGAGTGCTGGTATGCCCTGATGGAGCCGAGCCTTGCAAATATCATCCCCGCCTACAACAGCCAAGGCCGTTACTGCGTGGGACCGGACTCGACCAGTCAGGCTAACTTCGCCGGCGGATCAACGCCCACCGGACTGGTCTTCCTGGAGAACCAGAACCTGCGCGCCTCTCCCACCACGTGCTCCACGTGCAGCACGACGGAGGAAGGCACGGCTCCTGGGTTGAAGCCCTACTCGCAGCACGACTCGCACTTTGGCGTCGACTACCAGATCGGGCCCAATATCGCCTTCGAGGGGCGATGGGATCGAAGGCGCCTGGACACTGCGATCGAGGACTCGTCCATCTTCAACCCGCTTACGGGTGGCGAGACGTTCGTGATCGTAAACCCCGGAAAGGGCATCAACTCGACGTTCAGCGGCTTCTATGACTTCATATACGGCACTCCGGTGGACTGCTCGGCAAGTTGCCCGCCCGACAAAACGATTCCGGCCTCACGCAGCTACGATGGCTTGGAATTCCGCGTTTCGAAGTCGCCCAGCCGCCACTGGATGGGCATGTTCTCCTACACCTATAGCCACTTCCGGGGCAACTACACTGGCCTGACAAGCACGGATATTGCAGACGGCGGCGGCGGCCGCAACGCCCCCAACAACAGCCGTGCCTTTGATGAGCCTTACTTCTCGTGGAACGCCAATGGCGGGTCTTCCAGCGGGCTGCTGCCCACGGATCGGCCTAACGCGCTGAAGGGCTATGCCTACTACGATCTGCCGTGGTTCCACAGCAAGTACACGACAGATCTGGGCATCTTCCAGTCGGCCTACAGCGGTTCGCCGCTGACCAGCTACATGGATGTTGGCTACGCCTTCGGGAGCGGAAACGGCTTCCCGACCGACATTGTCAACCGCGGCAAGTGGATCGACGTGAACCAGGACTCGAATACCGGTGCGATCACTGCAAGTTCCCCGTACACCAAGCGGATGCCATGGTATATGGATACCGATTTCAACCTGAAACAGAGCGTCCACTTGGGCGAGTCGAAGGCGCTGACATTCGACGCGACCTTCTCCAACCTGCTGAACCAGCATTCGATCGTTGCGCTGAATGAGGTGATCGACTCTGGTTTCAAGACGAATTACATCTTGCCTGGCGGCAAGGCCATCTTTGACGGCCCCGCGTTTTATGCCGCGGCCATGAACAAGTACGATTACGTGGCCGACATGAACTCGGGCAACGGCGGCGGCCCGATCACGGTCAGCAGCCAGTACGGCAAGCCATACCGGTTCCAGCTTGCACGGGGAATCATTCTGGCTGCGCACATTACCTTCTAAACAACTCAAAACCGGGAAACAAAAAGGGGACCCTGTAAAAAGGGCCCCCTTGCCTTTTCGAGCCAAGCCGAGCGTGCTGATCAGCTGCTTTCATGGTGCCCCGTTTGGCATCTTTGAACGGGTAAAGGCTACTTCTTCGTGCTGGGCTTCTTCCCCGTGGTCTTTCGGGGTACGGCCTTCTTTTTTGCCGCAGGCGCCTTGGCGACGGCAGTGGCCCTCTTCGCAGCTTTCTTTGCAGCCGGGGCGGATTTGGCCCGGACGGGCTTGTCCTTGGCAGCGGCCTTACCGCGGGCAGCGCGGGTCTTGGCCGCCAGCGCGGCCTTCAACTCCTCGTCGAACTCGACAGGGGTAAGCGGCCGAGCCGACTTGCGCAGGCGCTCGATATTGTAGAAGGCGCGGCGCTCGGCGAGGAAGACGTGCACCACGAAGTCCACGTAGTCGAGCAGAATCCAATCGCCCTTGCGGCGGCCTTCGACCGAAGTGGGGTAGACGCCGAATTCGTGTTTGAGCTTGTATTCGATTTCGTCCGCAATCGCCTGGGCCTGGCGGTCGTTCAGGGCAGAGGTGATCAGAAAGAAATCGGCCAGGCCAGAGTCGATGGGATCAAGTTCAAGAATGCGGGTGTCTTCGCCTTTCTTGTCTTCACAGGCTCCTGCGGCGGCCTGTACCAGGATGCGGGTCTGCTCGTGGGCTTGCGGTGTCGTCATGCGGCGAATGCACTCTCCATGGCACATCGTAGACCGTCGCTGCGACAGCGGCAAGTGACGGACGGGGGCCAGCCGGTGCTAGCGGTAAAGACGGTGGGCGGCGATGTACTCGCATACCGTGTCGGAAAGCAGCTCGTGCCCGCCCGGCAGGCGACCTAGAGCGGCGTGCACCTGGAGGCGAATCTGCGAGGCGCTGATCTCCACATGCAGGCCCGGCAACAGGTAGAAGGGGGTGGTGGCGCCGGAGGCATTGCGCAGCGTGTAGGAGCGAAAATCTTCACCTGCAGCGGGTGCGGATTCCGCATCAATCGAAAGCCCTTCAGGCAGCACCGCCGCAAGATCGCCCAGCAACTGGCCGGGGCGCGAGGCAACAATCAATGGTGCGGCAAAGGGGAGTTCGGCACCGCGATACCAGCGGCGCAATCCGAGGAAAGAGTCGGCGCCCATCAGGCAAAACAGTGTACTGTCTGAGCGCAACTGGGCATGCAGTCGCTCCAGGGTGTCGATGGTGTAGTTGGGGAGGTGGCCGGCCACTGGCGCATCGGCAAGCGAAAGAGAGAACCCCGGTTCGCCGGCAATGGCAAGCCGTGTCATCTCCAGGCGGTCAGAAAAGCTGGCGGTTGAACCTTGCGGCTTCAGTGGCTGCGCACCCACAGGGGCAAAAAGCACTTCATCCAGTTTCAGGGCCGCGCGCGCGGCACGCGCTACAGCAAGATGACCCCTGTGGGGCGGGTCGAAGCTGCCGCCAAAGAATGCGACGCGGCGGCCTCTGACTGCGGTCCGGCTCATGTGTTCATGGTAATGCTTTACCATCGAACTCAGGACGATGCGATATTTGATTGCCATTCTCGCACTTGCCGGTGTGGTGGTTTCCGCGCTGGCCCTGCAAGTTCACTACTCCACCGCGACCGAGCCCTGCTCGATCAACGAGAAGTGGGACTGCGGCGTTGTGAACCACAGCCCGTTTGCCGAGATCGCCCACGTTCCGGTGGCGGCCATCGGGATTGCGGGCTACCTGGCGCTGGCGGGGCTGGCGCTGGCACGCCGGCGTGCGCTGTTGACCGCGGCCGCGCTGGCCGGGATGGGACTTGCGCTTTATCTCAGCCATATCGAGAAGGACATCCTACTCGTATGGTGCCTTTACTGCGTCATTTCGCAGGGCATCATCGCCCTGGCCACATTGCTGAGCGCGGGCTGGATGGTTTCCAGCGCATTCAGCAAAAGACGGGAAAAGGTTGGAGTGCCCAGATCGCAATGAAGTGAAGGTGGGCCCTCCGGACCACTCACCCTTCATGCGACATCCCGCCACTCTGCCTGCGCTGATAAAATTGAATTTGACCCATGCTTAAAGAAAAATACGCACGCTGGATGTATGAGTGGGAAACACGGCTGACTATGCGCGACGAAAATCGCGTGGTGCGGCCGCTGGAATGGGGCTTCGAGTGGATCGAGCCTTTTCTTGAGACGCATGGCTTTGGCGCGGCGGTGCCGCGTCCGGAGGATGTGCGCGACGATGCGGCGGCTGAGGCGGCCATGGTGCGGATCAACCAACTGCTGATCCGCCACAGCGACGTCTTCTTCGGCTATGAACGGCCAACGGACTTCCGCCTGGAAGAGCGGTATCCTCAGCTTTTCCCTACCAATGTGCGGCCGGAGACGCTGGAGCAGGACGCAGCGCTCAAGCAGCGGGCCGTCGAGGGCAAGTTGCCGCTGGCGCAGTATTTGCGCTTCACTTCGCCGGAGCGGACGCCTTATCCCGATAACGACCTGGTGAATGCCCGCTGGTACCCGGCACCGGCACACAAAGACCCCTTGCGGCCCAAGCAGGCTATCGTGGTGTTGCCACAGTGGAACGCCGACGGGTTCAGTCACAACTCGCTGTGCACCATATTCAACAAGATGGGAATTTCGGCGTTGCGGCTCTCCATGCCCTACCACGACATTCGCCGCCCCGCAGAACTGGAGCGCTCGGACTACTCAGTGAGCGCCAATATCGGACGCACTATTGCGGCTTGCCGCCAGGCGGTGGTGGACATTCGCTGTTGCATCGACTGGCTGGAAGAGCAGGGCTACGAGCACTTCGGTGTGCTGGGCACGAGCCTGGGTTCCTGCTACACCTTTCTCGCCAGCACCCACGATCCGCGCATCCGCGTGAATGCCTTCAACCATGCCTCAACGGCCTTTGGCGACGTGACCTGGGCCGGGCAAAGCACGCGCCACGTGAAGCAGGCTCTGGACGAGGCGGGCCTGACACAGGATCGTGTGCGGGAGTTGTGGGCGGCGGTGAGTCCGTGCAGTTATTACCCCAAATTCGCCGAGCGCGAAGCCGGCGGATCTGCGAAAAAGGTGCTGATGGTCTACGCCAATTACGACCTCACCTTTCCCAAGGAATATTCGCTGCAGGTGCTGGAGGCGTTTCGCCACTCTGGGGTCAACTTCGAGCCGCGTGTGCTGCCCTGCGGCCACTACACCACCGGCGAAACTCCCTACAAGTTCATCGACGGATGGTATCTGGGCTGGTTCGTCTACCGTGCATTCAAGGCATTGCGGGAAGAGAAGGCAGCCGGATTGAAAGCCGCCCCTGCACCCGCCGAAGCAGCCGAAGAGCAAGCGCTCTCGCGCTAGCGGATCGCGCTCAGATTCAGCCGCAACAGCTTTGCGGGGTCCAGATAGGCGTCCTGCCAGCGGACGGCCCAGTGCAGATGTGGGCCGGTCACGCGGCCAGTAGCTCCGGCAGCTACGAGGAACAGGACGGTGTTTCCAATGCGTCTTAGCATCAATTTGCTGAGCTATTCCTCTCGCAACGCCGCCATTGGATCGATGCGCGCCGCGCGAATTGCGGGAATCAGCGACGCTGCGCTGGCCACCGCTGTGAGCGCGGATACTGAGGCCAACATTACCCAGGGATCGCGCACCGATGTCCCGTAGAGAAAACTTGCCAGCGCTCGTGTGGCCAGCAGGGCAACAACCAGCCCCGCAACCGTGCCACCAGCGACCAGCCATGCATTCTCGCGAAACACCATGCCCACCACCGCTGTTCGCTGAGCGCCCAGTGCCATGCGGATGCCAATCTCGCTGGTGCGGCGAGCAGTGGCATAGGCCAAAGTGCCGTAGAGACCAATTGCCGTTACCAGCAATGCGCACAGGGCAAAGAAGATCGAGAGCATGGCCATCATACGTTCGGAGCTGATAGATGCGTCGATATCGCTGCTCATCGTCATGATCTCGGGGGCAGGAATCTCTGGCGCCATCTTTGCGGCAAGTGAACGAGCGGCAGCAGCGAAGCCGACAGGCGAGCCTTCGAGACGAACAACTGCCGTGTAGGACCCCTTCTGGTCTTCGCTTTGCATAATCGGTAAATACGCTTCGGGGCGTGTGCCCTCCCGGATGGACGCATAGACAATGTCGCCCACAACAGCGACCACTTCGTACGAAGCTTTGTCCATGGTTACATGCTGCCCGAGCACACTTTGAGTGGGAAACAGTTGCGTTGCCGCGGTCTGACTCAGTACGATTTTTCGACCAACCACCGGGGTATCACTCCACTCGAAGTCGCGCCCGGTTAGCACCGGAATGCGCATCGTTTGGAAGTACGCAGGGGCAGTCCTGTTCAAGTCTACTTCGCGATCGCCGCCGAGGGAAGTGTGCAGATGGCCCGTCATCCAACTTCCGCTCATTGGCGTGACACCCACAAAACTTACACCCTTAACACCGGGCAAACGTCTGAGAGAATCGCCGTACGCTTGGTACCACCGGATAAGTGGCTCGCCGACCAACGATTGCTTGCTCATGTTCAGATCGAGGTTGACCACGCCCTTGGGATCGAAACCCAGGCCGCTCTGATAGAGTCTCGTAAGACTTCTGGCCAGCAGACCGGCGCTCACCACGAGAATCAATGCAAGCGCCACTTCGAGACTCATAAGGATACGAGGCACAGTGCGCATCCGTTTGCGCACAGTGATTGCACGGGCGCCCAATTTGATCTGTTCGTTCAGGTTTGTCGATGTGCCCCGCAGCGCGGGGACCAATCCGATAGCGGCAATGACTACGCATACGGTGAGAGCGACAAACGCAAACACGCGCAAGTCGAGCGATGTGACGAGCAGCCGGGCAGTTCGATTGTTGCCGAGAACGAAGGCAGCCAGCGAGCGGCTGACGACAGGCACGGTGATGAGTCCGGCCGCCGTTCCTAGTAAAGCGATCAGCAGACTCTCAACCATGAGTTGCTGGATGAGCCGTATGCGCGTGGCGCCCATGGCCAGACGGGTAGCCAATTCGCGTTCACGTGCAGCCGAGCGCGCCATGAGAAGGCTGGCGAGATTCAGGCATGCGAGTAGCAACATGGCGGCGCACAAAGAAAACACCGCAACGAGAGGCTTGACGAAAACCGAGCGCAGATAGGAGTAACCGTTCGATCCCGGTTCTGCGGCCAACTGAAAATGTCGGCTTCGCGCATCTCGAATCCACTTTGCATCCGGAATTGATTCATCGAGGATCGGGTTTGTGGCAGCATGGAGCGCGGCGTTGGCCTGCTCCAGCGAAACACCCGGATTCCGGCGGGCAATCACGCGTATCCAATGTGAAGACCCCCCCGCAATGCTGCTAAAAGGGGCGTCGACTACAGGCTCTGCCCACAGCGGCGCATAGATTTCGGGACGGCGGGTCGGATCGGCTCCAAAGAAGTGCTTGGGAATGACGCCCACAACGGTAAATGGGGCATTGTCAATGTACAGTTGCCGTCCCACCACATCGGGCGCTCGATTGAACCATGTTTGCCAAAAACCCTCGCTAATGACAACCGCGAATCCCGTCGAACCTCCGCCGGGTTGGTCGTCCTGCGGTGTCAGGCAGCGGCCCAATAGCGGCGAAGTTTCCATTGCTTTAAAGAATTCCCCGCTCACCAACACCGCAGGTACCTCCACGTTGCCCGAACCGCTGTGTACCTCGAATACATTGCTGCTGAACCCGGCGACGGATTGGAAAGCTTCGTGGCGTTTCTCCAACGCGCGAAACATCGGAGCACCGAAGCTGTAGTTGAAACCGGGGTCAAGAGACCCGTTCCATCGCAAGATGGCGAGTTCTTCGGCACGCGGCACCGGCAGCGGGCGAAGTAGCAGACCGTTAATCAATGAGAAGACCGCCGTGTTTGCACCCACGCCCAGAGCCAGTGTCAGGATTGCGGTGATTGCGAAGCCGGGCGAGCGGCGTAGTTGGCGAAATCCGAAACACAGATCGCGGCCTATCTGTTCTAGGAAAGGAAATCCACGCTGCACCCGGTATGTCTCTTTGATCTGGGTGAGCCCGCCAAACGCGCGCAGGGCTGCTGTTCGCGCCTCCTGTTCCTCCATTCCGTGCGTGCGGTTCTCCTCGAAGGCGAGTTCGATGTGACCGCGCAACTCCTCGTCCAGGTCCCGATCCAACCTTTGCCGGCGGAAAAGGGGAGTGCAGCGGCTTAGCAGAATCCGCACCCATTCCATTTGCAACTCCTATTCTGAGGGCGTCAGAAAGCGCGCCATGGTCGCGGCGATGCGTTCCCAGTTCCGGGTTTCCGTTTCAAGCTGCTTGCGGCCCAAGCGGCGCAAGGAATAGAACTTGGCGCGACGATTCGTTTCCGACGTTCCCCACTCGGACTTGATCCATCCTCGCTGCTCCAGGCGCAGTAGGGCCGGGTAGATGGTCCCCTGATTCAACGCCAGCGTGTTACCGCTCACCTGCTCGATCCGCCGCGCAATGCCGTAGCCGTGCAGGGGGCCCATCGACTCCAGTGTCTTCAGCACCATCAGGTCCAAAGTGCCCTGCAGAACGTCGGATTTGTTTTCTCCCATACTTCACCTGTTGTCTTTCTACACATAGGATGCGATGCTCATAGGCAGAATGTCAACAGGAAAATCTACGTGCTGCCATTCAACTGTGGAACGGCCTGTTATCTACGCCGTAAACCGGCTAGAATTCTCTTATGACCGATCGCATGTCTCTTTCCCTTGCCCAGGCTGATCCGGAAGTCGCCGCCGCTCTTGACCACGAAACCCTGCGCCAGCATGAGGGGCTGGAGATGATTGCCAGCGAAAACTTTGTTTCCGAGGCGGTGCTTGAGGCGGCCGGCTCCATCTTTACCAATAAATATGCTGAGGGCTACCCGGGCCGCCGCTACTACGGCGGATGCGAGTATACCGACGTGGTGGAGAACCTGGCCCGCGACCGCGCCAAACAGATCTTCGGCGCCGAGCACGCCAACGTGCAGCCGCACTCCGGCTCGCAGGCCAACGCGGCGGCCTACGCGGCGGTGTTGCAAGCCGGAGACACCATCCTGGGCCTGGACTTGGCCCACGGCGGCCACCTGACCCATGGGCACCGGCTCAGCTTCAGCGGCAAGCTCTATCGACCCACGTTTTACCATGTGCGGCGCGATACGGAGTTGATCGACTACGACGAACTGGAAGCCATTGCCGAGCGGGAAAAGCCCAAGGCGATCATTGGCGGGGCCAGCGCTTATCCGCGCCTGTGGGACTTTGAGCGCATGCGCCAGATTGCCGACAAGGTGGGTGCGGTATACATCTTCGACATGGCGCATATCGCCGGACTGGTGGCGGGCGGTGTACATCCCTCGCCCGTGCCCCATGCGCACATCACCACCACCACTACGCACAAAACGCTGCGCGGGCCGCGCGCGGGCCTGATTCTGTGCGGCAAGGAACTGGCCGCGGCAGTGGACAAGGCGGTCTTTCCCGGCCAGCAGGGCGGCCCGCTGGTGCACATTGTGGCGGCCAAGGCGGTGGCGCTGGGCGAGGCGTTGCGGCCGGAGTTCCGCGACTATGCGGCGCAAATTGTGGCCAATGCCAAGGCCCTGGCTGCGACTCTTCAGCAGGCGGGCTATCGCCTCGTTTCCGGCGGAACAGACAATCACCTGCTGCTGGTGGACGTCTTCGAGAAGGGGATTCTGGGTTCCGAGGCCGAGCTGGCGCTGGGCAAGGCCGGCATTACGGTGAACAAGAACGCCATCCCCTACGACACCAATCCGCCCCTCAAGCCCTCGGGCATCCGCATCGGAACTCCGGCGCTGACCACGCGCGGAATGAAGGAGGCGGAGATGCGGGTGATTGGAGCCTGGATTGCGAAGGCTCTGGAGCAGCGCAACGACGAGGCCGTTCTGGAGCGCATTCGTGGCGAGGTGGCCGAGCTGGCCGGCCGATTCCCACTCTACGCATGGCGTCGTGCGCCGGCGGCGGTGGGTGCCTAAGTCGCGGATTCCGCAACAAAGTTTTTTAACTAACACAACTTGCGGGGAAGGGCGGGGTTGCATTTATTGTAGTTAGGATGACCTATTGGGTATAGAGGCGGCTCTTCTCCCTGGTTGCTGCCCCCGAAGGTATCCAGGAGGATAGTATGCGTCTAGCGCAGCTCGCTTTGACAGGGTTGCTTGCCGTCTCTTTACCGGCATTTGCACAACATAACGAAGGGAGCCATGCGGCGCCGCCACCCCCTGCGGCTCCTTCACGCGGGCCCAGTGAGTTTCACGGTACTCCCCACCCGGCCACGCCGCAGCGTAGCTACAGCGATAAGCAGGGCCATCCCAATGTCCCCCACGTGGACAAGGGCAATAAGTGGGTTGGCCACGACACCGGACGCAGCGATCCAAACTATCATCTGGACCATCCTTGGGAGCACGGCCACTTTTCCGGTGGCTTTGGCCCTTCGCATAGGTGGCGCCTTGCCGGCGGCGGTCCCAGCCGCTTCTGGTTCAATAACTGGTACTGGAGCGTTGCGCCCTATGACGTAGGCTTCTGCGACGGCTGGCTATGGGACTCCGATCAGATCGTCATCTATGACGATCCGGACCACGACGGCTGGTACCTGGCTTACAATGCGCGCCTTGGCACTTATGTACACGTAATGTATCTGGGAGCCTAGGCAATCGGCGCAAGAACAACACGCCTTACAACATCAAGGGGATGGGCTGCGGCCTGTCCCCTTTTGTATCTGTACGTGGTTTGCAGAGCACGCCTAAAATGTACAGACGCATACTTAAAAAGATAAGATAGCCAGTCCGTCCGGAGCAGCGACGCAGCCACATGGAATTGTAGTAGTGGCATCGCAAAATCATCTCAAGCTGAAAAGGATCTGGCATGAAACTCACACTTGCTGGCCGTCTGGCGCGCGTTCCTGCGACAATTTCCCGCAACCTTGCCGTGGTTATTCTGCTTTGTTGGTGTAGTGCCGTTATTGCCGCTGGGGCCGAACCCGCGGCTGCACCAATTGTGCTCACGGGCGCCGACCGGCGACCGGCTACATCGCTGGAAGGCGAGTGGGCCTCGATTGTCGATCCCTATTTCTCAGGGCTCTTCAGCTTTCACCACGAGGAGAAGAAGAACGGGTGGTTCCTTAACCAGAAGGCCAAACCCGGCGATCCATTTCCCATCGAATATGACTTTGCAAAAGCGCCCAAGTTGAAAGTACCCGGCGACTGGAACACACAGCGCGAATCTCTCCTTTTCTATGAGGGGCCTGTCTGGTACGAACGCGACTTTACTTATCAACCCAAAGAACGTACCCGCACTTTTCTGCACGTGGGCGCTGCCAATTACCACTCATGGTTCTGGGTGAACGGGCAAAAGGTGTGCGAGCACGAAGGCGGTTACACCAGCTTCAACTGCGACGTCACCTCAGCCGTTCACGCGGGCAGCAACTTCGTAGTGGCCGCAGTGGATAACACGCGCCACGAAGACAATGTTCCCACCCTGGAGACCGATTGGTGGAACTACGGAGGTCTCACCAGGGAGGTATCACTGATCGAGGTTCCAGAAACATTCATCGATCAATACGATTTGCACCTGCACGGTGGCCAGGACTCTGTGATAGAGGGGTGGGCGCATGTGATGGGCAGCGAGGCAGGCACAAAGGTTGAAGTAGAGATTCCGGAGTTAGGTGCAAAGGCATCTGCGGTCACGAACGATGGCGGGCGTGCTGCGATTCACCTCACGGTGAAGGGATTGGAGCGCTGGTCGCCGCAGACTCCCAGGCTTTACAAAGTTGTGCTGCGCGCAGGGCAGGACTCGATCGACGAACTTATGGGCTTCCGCACCATTGAGACGCGGGGAACAGAGATTCTACTCAACGGCAGTCCTGTCTTTCTGCGCGGCGTGGCCATCCATGCCGAGGCGCCCTATCGCACTGGCCGCGCCTACTCTGATAAGGATGCGGAGACGCTGCTGGGCTGGGCGAAAGAGCTGGGATGTAACTATGTTCGCCTGGCGCATTATCCGCACGCTGAGACAATGCTGCGCGCGGCCGACCGCATGGGCATTCTTGTATGGTCCGAGAATCCGGTGTATTGGGCGCTTGAGTTCGACAATCCCAAAGTGCTAGTCAAGGCTGAGCAGCAGTTAGACGAGGAGATCGGCACCTCGCGCAATCATCCATCCATCATTTTGTGGTCCATGGCCAACGAGACGCCAAACACCGCGGCACGCACGCAATTCATTGAAACCCTGGCCAATCGCGCGCGGGCGCTGGACCCCACACGCCTGATTACCGCGGCCTTGCTGGTGCGCGCCGAAGGAAATACCAAGATCGTGGACGACCCGCTGGGCAACGCGCTGGATGTAATCGGCACTAATGAATATATCGGGTGGTATGAGGGTCACCCGGATACAGCCGATGTTACTCAATGGCGCATTGCATACCAGAAGCCGATGATAATGAGCGAATTTGGCGGCGGGGCCAAGGCCGGCTTGCACGGCGAGGAGAGCGAGCGCTGGACTGAAGAGTATCAGGCCAATATCTATCGCCATCAACTACCCATGCTCAACCGCATTGCGCAGTTGAGGGGTATCAGCCCGTGGGTACTGATGGATTTTCGTTCGCCCAACAGGCCGCTGACCGGCATCCAGGATGAGTACAACCGCAAAGGACTCATTTCTGAACGGGGCCAGAAAAAGCAGGCATTCTATGTGCTGCAGAAGGCTTACAAAGACGGGACAATTGGAAAGGCCGATTAGTCCGCGTACGCATGCACTGCGCTAAGTGGGACAACTAAGCCGCAGCGGTATGCAGGAGCGTCAAAGTGAGTTATCCTCAGGTTATGGTGATTGAATCAATTCTTGCCCAACTCGACACGGAAATTGCACGGCTGACTCAGGTTCGCTCCCTGCTCGCCAATTCCGGCAAAGTCGCTGTTAAAGTAACTGAGCGTAAAACCAAAGTGGCTCCGGTAAAGAAGCGGAAGAAGCGGGTGCTGAGCGCCGACGCGCGGAAGCGCATCGCCGACGCGCAGCGTAAGCGCTGGGCCGCGCAGAAAGCCAAGTCCAAGAAGGAAGCGTAAGGCGCGAGTTTTCCCTCAAAGCAATGAGGGCGATCTCTCGGATGTCCATCGTGCGAGGCATGAAACAAACCCGCGGAATGTACCGCGGAGCCGTATTTGCAGAACGGGTGACGACGACCAGTCAACGCCACCCGGCTGCGCAAGATTCGTGTCGGTAGTCCAGATTGAATCGGGCTGAGACAACTTCAGTCAGCCAATCGTGAATTAAAGGTCAGTGTTGTAATTGCGTTCGAATAGATTAGCTTGAGTCGGGATTTCAAAGCCGTCAAGCCAGCCTCAAAACTCACTTCGGAATCAACCCTTCGCGCGTCAGCGCAGGGAAGGCGTTGCGTGCTGTAATGTCGCGGCAAGACTTATCCCTGCATATCTCGTCTAGTCTGCAATAAAGAGAACCTGCAGCAGCGGCGCCTGGGGGGGTATTAGGAGTAGTCTGTCTGAGTTGGGGGTGGCAGAATGGAAATGCCGGTGAGACACACCCAACTGCGTACCGAAAAGACATAGGCTTGGCATGACGGTCGTCACGGCGCGGCAGCGCGCGACGGCGTTCAATGGGATTCCGGTCAGGAAGATTAAAGAATTGGCGGTCATGAAGAGGCAGCCCTGTCGGCTGAGAAAGAAAGCATGAAAAGCCCGATCAAATTTGTTGCTGTCGACCTTGGCGCGTCGGGTGGAAGGTTGATGGCGGGCCTGTGGGACGGTGAGCGTTTCACACTGGAGGACCTGCACCGTTTTCCCAATGGCGGAGTTACCGTGGGATCCAATCTTTATTGGGACATGGCGGCCATCTGGGCCAATCTGCAGAGTGGCCTGAAGGAATACCGTACGCGTTTCAACGATTCGCCTGCCGGGATTGGCGTGGATAGCTGGGGCGTAGACTTCGGCCTGCTCAACAAAGCCGGACACCTGATCGAGAATCCGTTCCACTATCGCGATAAGCGCACGGACGGAATTCCAGCCCTGGCGTTCGAACTCATCTCCGACCGCGATATCTTTTCTGCTACCGGAATTCAGACCATGCAGTTCAATACGCTCTATCAGTTGTACAGCATGGTACGCAGCCACGACCGGGCGCTCTACGAGGCGGACCGGCTGCTGATGATTCCCGATCTCTGCTCCTATTTTCTTTGCGGCGACAAGCGCGCGGAGTACACCGAGGCTACCACCACGCAGCTCTATTCAGCGTTTGCCGGAGATTGGGAGTATTCGGTGGTGAAGGCGCTCGATATTCCAGCGGCGATTCTGCCTCCTGTTATCAAGCCCGGAACGATGCTGGCCCCGCTGCGCTCGCAAGTACTGGAGGAGTGCGGCTTCGCGCTGCCGTTTCCGGCTATTGCGGTCGCATCGCATGACACTGCGAGCGCCGTGGCGGCCATTCCCAGTATGGAAGCAGAGAGCGTTTTTATCAGCAGCGGCACATGGAGCCTGATGGGCGTGGAACTCGATGCGCCGAATGTTTCAGATGAGTCTTACCGCCTGGGCTTTACTAACGAAGGCGGCGCCGATGGCTCAACCCTTCTGATGAAGAACATTACCGGGCTTTGGATCATCCAGGAATGCATGCGGCATTGGAAGAGCCAGGGCCAGAGCCATTCCTGGGACGACCTCCAGACTGCAGCTTCGCTGGCCACGCCCTTCAAATGCCTGATCGATTCAAACGCGCGGGACTTCCAGATGCCTTGCGACATGCCTGACGCGATCCGCCATTACTGCCATGCAACGCACCAGCCTGTTCCAGACACGGTGGGAGAAATAGCCCGTTGCGCATTTGAAAGCCTGAGCTTGAAATACCGTTCCGTACTGGATTCGCTCACGGCGCTGACGGGGCGCGCCTTTCGCACCCTGCGCGTGATGGGCGGGGGTAGCCTGAACACCATGCTTTGCCAGATGACGGCCGACGCATGTGATGCGCAGGTGGTGTGCGGACCGGTAGAAGCTTCGGCTCTTGGCAACGTGATGATGCAGGCGGTGGCCACCGGACATTTGCCCAGCATTGCCGCGGGCCGGGCCGCCATCTCCGCATCCATTCAATCCAGGTCGTTTGAGCCTCATCGCAGTGACGCTTGGGACGCAGCCTATGCGCGCTTCAAGCAACTGGAGTCAAGTTAATGCGGCATGACCCCGCGCAGGCCGCACGCAACATTTCAAATGGCCCAGGGGGCCGGAGCTTTAGTCAAGGAGAAAGACGATGTCAGCTTATGCAGTTCCTGTAATAGAGGAGCCCGTTTCAGTCGCCGCCAATAAGGTGCTGTTGATCGCCAGCGGGGACCTGCGCCAATCGGCGAACAAGGTTTGCTGGCCCGCACAGCTTGCAATGGAACAACAGATCATTGCCGCATTCGCAGCCGAAGGTTACCAGCTTGAGCGCGCGCATTCCTATCAGCCGGAATTGCAGCATGGCTTCATCTACAGCCAGCGCATGGGCATGGATGTCTTCGAGCATATCCATCCGGATGCACCGCTGGTAGTGGCCGAGGCGGTTTGGCAGTATAGCCACCATGTGCTCGCAGGGCTTCTAAGTCACCGCGGGCCCATTCTCACCATCGCCAACTGGTCAGGGCAATGGCCGGGGCTGGTGGGCATGCTTAACCTGAACGGCAGCCTCTACAAGGCCGGCGTCAAGTTCAGCACTTTGTGGAGCAAAGACTTCGACGACGAGTTCTTCCGCCGCGGCCTGCGCCAATGGCTTAAGGAACACAAGATCGATCACGATCTGAGCCACGTGCGGGACCTTGTTCTGGCGGCATTGCCGGCGGCCGAGCGCGCGCTAGGCAGTTCGCTGGCCATGCAGCTCAAGACCCAGAAAGCGATTCTGGGAGTTTTCGATGAGGGCTGCATGGGGATGTACAACGCCATCGTCGAGGACTACCTGCTGAATAAGACAGGCATCTACAAGGAGCGGCTGAGCCAGTCAGCGCTGGTTGCGGCCATGCGCGAGGTCCCGGACGCAGAGGCGCAAGCGGTGCGGACCTGGCTGGAAAAGCGAGGCTTCACATTTGTCACCGGCCCGACGGAAGAAACCGATCTGACCGATGCGCAAATTCTCGAGCAGTGCAAGATGTATATCGCCGCGATGCGCATCGCCGGCGAATTTGGCTGTGACGCCATCGGCATTCAGTATCAACAGGGCCTGAAGGACATGGTCCCGGCTTCAGACCTGGTGGAGGGGTTGCTAAACAATGTGGAGCGGCCGCCGGTGCTGGACAAGAATGGCAAAGAACTCTATGCCGGCGCGCCCTTGCCGCACTTTAACGAAGTAGATGAGTGCGCCGCCGTGGATGCGCTGGTTACCAATCGCGTCTGGACGGCGATGCATCTCGATCCGGCAACCACGTTGCACGACGTACGCTGGGGCGAGCACTACACCGGCGGCGGCATCGATGATTTTGTGTGGACCTTCCAGATCTCCGGCGCGGTCCCGGCGTCGCACCTCATAGGCGGCTATGCCGGTGGGCGCAGCCTGCGTCAGACGCCCATGTATTTCCGTCTCGGCGGAGGAACGCTCACGGGGATTTGCAAGCCCGGTCACGTCGTATGGAGCCGCATCTTCGTAGAGGACGGCGCGCTGCATGCCGACATCGGCCGTGCCACCGCGGTGGAACTGCCCGCCGAAGAAACCGAGCGGCGGCTTAACTCCGTCACTCCGGAATGGCCTATCATGCATGTGGTCCTGCATGGCGTGAGCCGCGACCAGTTCATGGCGCGCCACCATGCCAACCACGCCAATGTGGCCTATGCACCCACCGCGGAGGCTGCGGACAAGGCTCTGGCAGCCAAGGCCGCGATGCTTGCCGAGATGGGGATTCACGTCCACCTTTGCGGCAAGTAAGTCAGCACAGACGATCTTCCGGGATGCGGCCGAAAGCGGCCGCACTCGGGGGACGCCGTGCAGCACGAGGACAGTGGCCAGTTTGTACCCCTTTCGAGATACCCCCCTCCCCCCTATTCTGGGGGTAAATTCCTTATTTTCATGCGTTTAGAGCATTTTCACTATTTCTGTAGAGTTCCAAAGCGAAGTCGGAACCAAGCTTGAGTGTTGTCTGAAGAGATTTGAGGTAAAAGTTCTGTGATGGCTTTGTCGAGCGCCTCCTTGGTTCGT
>Ga0182014_10000093_pt1 | contig 93647 bp, 95 predicted proteins | sample 612S2DmetaG_FD_120489 | JGI IMG/M metagenome (GOLD analysis project Ga0182014, IMG submission 120489) | Permafrost microbial communities from Stordalen Mire, Sweden - 612S2D metaG | ecosystem: Environmental > Terrestrial > Soil > Wetlands > Permafrost | place: Sweden: Stordalen | collected... | reverse complement strand
CTCGCTCTAGGTAGGTTAGGGTTGATAGAATAAGCCATGGTAGGCTCCTTTCTGTAGTTATGTGATAGTACTTACAGTTTAGGACGCCTACCTTTTACGTTGCAAAGGTGTTGAGTTAATACGAACAATTTGCTTATTAATATTAATTATGCTAAAATTATCATTAGTTGTTTAAATGGATCCTGAGTAGTAATGCTAAACTCGTTGTTCATTCCAGACAATGAATAACATTATTACTAAACAAAGGATTCATTTTTTATGTCTTATTACCAATTCAAAAGTTCTAGAACTAGTGACCGTAACCGTCGCCCAAGCTACCCGCGATCAAATTCTCGCGGACCAAAGAAGGAAAATATACACCCTTCAAGATTTATTCAAAGTGCCAAATTAGAAACTGAACTTGAGTATAAGCCTACTCACAATTTTTCCGACTTTGAAGTCCATAGCGTAATCCACGATAATTTAGCTCGAAAAAACTTTACAGCACCAACCGCCATTCAGGATCAGACCATACCTATAGGCCTAGCTGGCAAAGATATTGTTGGTATTGCCAACACCGGTACTGGCAAGACTGCTGCTTTTGCCATACCCATGCTAAACAAGCTTATGTCTGACAAGAATAGTGCGGCCTTAATTATGGCCCCAACTAGGGAGTTAGCTCAACAAATAGAAGAAGAGTGCCGAAGCATCGCTAAGAACAGCGGTATCCATGGTGCAATATTAATCGGTGGCGTAGCTATGGGTCCTCAACTCAGAGACCTACGAATGAACCCACAGATTGTTATTGGCACACCTGGACGTATTAAAGACCACGCTACTCAAGGCTCACTTAACCTTGGTAGGTTTAATATCGTTGTTCTTGATGAAGTTGACCGAATGTTAGATATGGGATTTATTAATGACATAAGTCATATTCTTAAACTAACCGCATCCAATCGACAATCATTCTTCTTTTCTGCAACCCTAGATAGCCGAGTAAAAACTATAATTGAAGGCTTTTCATCAGACCCAGTTCACATCATAGTGAAAACCGGCGACACTTCCAACAATGTTGAACAAAATATTGTTACCTACATGGGCAAGGAAGAGAAAATTAAGAAATTACATGAACTTCTAATACAGGATGGTGTTACTAAAACACTTGTTTTTGATGACACACATCGCAGTGTTGAGAAATTAAGCAAAGAGCTTGAGATGCGAGGTTTTATAACCGACGCTATTCATGGCGGAAAATCACAAGCCCAACGTCAAAAAGCCTTAAAGCGATTTAAAGACAACCAAATCAAGATTCTAGTAGCTACCGACGTAGCAGCTCGAGGAATAGATGTTGCAGACATAACTCACGTAGTTAACTACTCGACTCCTCAAACCTACGGAGACTATGTTCACCGTATTGGAAGAGCCGGAAGAGCCGGACGTCTTGGTTACGCCCTGACGTTCATCGAGAAATAGGGAGTTTATCCCTTTTTCTTGTAGTGGACATAGACCATGCTGCTAACCGCCGATACTAAGCAGATAATGCCAATTACTAAATCGGCAATTATTAGACCGTGGAATAGCACTTCAATAAATGCCTTTACGGCATTTTCAGTAACAACGTTTTTGCCCGAGAATGTCATAAACGACGGAACGATTAAGACTGCTCCTTGAACCAACGCTAAGATACCCGTCCATAACAATATTCGGCGAACTAATCGTGCCCTTCTGGCGGAAAGAAGAATCGCCAGCCCGAGGGCAACAATGGCCACAATAACTACAGCATAGGTTGAATCTTTATAAAGGCGGTAATAGCGGCGAGCCTGAGCAATGTTACGACTCTTAATAACAAGTTTACCGGTATTTGGCGTGACAGTTATATGTCCAGCCAACGCACTTAGTTGTGAGCTGTTTAGTTCGGATATCAGTCCCTGGATAGCAGGGCTCAAGTCCAAGTTTATTTGACCAGAATTATTACTAAGTTGACTAATAAAGGCTGCTTGGGCAGTTTGGTTAGTATCCCGCCATAAACTAATGAAAGAGGTCGACTGGATGATCTTAACTACATCATTCTGAATAATTGGCGCTAATAAGTTATCAAGCTGATTGGAATTCAGACTAGCCTGCTGGTTAGTCGCAGATAAAATTGCACCAGCCAGGTTTTGGGTTGGCGAGTTTTTCAGTATGGCAGTTGTTACCTCCTGTGCGATATATTGTTGAATAGCCGGTTTAGTAATGAGAGGTGCTACCGTCTTAACGTATTCATTATTGTTGGTTAGGGTTTGATTTAACCAAATAACAAAAACACTGGAGAGAATCAGATATACCCCAATTATTGCCGCTAAAGCTGAAAAGAATGTTCGAACCTTGTGCGTTTTGACCTGCGTATGGGGTTCTTTTGGCATGAGATAATTAAACCATTCTAATGGTTATTTACAAAATCCAGATAGATTTTGGGTACAGACAATAACTACAAGGATGTATTAGCAGTTATCTTTTGATAAGTTGGTATTTGGGATATAAAGAGTTGATTAACGTTACTTACAATACCCTTGAAGTTCCCTTCACCACCACACGATGTGGCCCAACTATTAATTATATTGTTGCCGCCATTTACTAATGAATAGGAATAACTATCTCCAAATGAACAAAAACCTGCTGGAGTTTTATATTTAAAATTAGCCGTGATTTCTCCAAAACCAAATTCCTGCAAAGCACTTAAAAACGCCGAGTAGGCGCTGGGGTTATTTTCAAAGGTCTGAGTATTCACAATAGCCCCCTGATAACCATTAATAATATTGATTTGTGAGTATGTTTGGCTAATATAAATCTGTACTTGCTGGTAATTTTGGTCAGCAACAATCGGGCCGTCTATCACTAGGCCGGCAACAGCATCGGTATTGGCATAGCTAGATAGTGGTTTAGTTTGGATGGCTGTAGAATTATTTCCACTCAACCCCTTCACGACCAGAATAATGACTAATGCTAAAAGACCTATGGCAATCAAAAATCCCAAAAAGTATCGCATAACAACATTATATTACCACATTACTTCGTATTTTGCAAGTATTCTTGTTATGTTCTTGTTGGGTTTGTTTATATATAATAACTAACAGCTATTATGAAAATGCCTAAGTTTAAATATGAGACAAGTATTGTTACATTTATCCAGTTTATTGCTATGTCTGTGCTATATTTCCTAATTAATCTCGGTTCGATAATCAGTACTTGCACTGGAAGATCATATGACTGCGTAAGCAACAGCATAAGTTCAATTACCCTTTCGATAGTTATCGTTATAGCTTTTGGTTGTGTGTGGATACTCGGATATTTTGTTCAGAAACGTCGCAATCGTGGTTTGGCACTGCTATTAATGGCTGTGGAGGCGGGGATATTTGTCGTTGAACTGCTAGACGCTCATAACTTCTCAAACGCTCTCAGCCTCATTACCAGCCTTATAGACGTTCTACTAGCTCTGTTTGTAATAATCCTGGCACTGCGACTTTACCGAGCGAAGGGTGGCCGAGTTGTAAATCGGCACAAGATTAGCAACTATTTATCCCGAAAAGATTAATTAGCCGAAAGTATTCTACTCAGATTATCCCTAAAATCAAAGAATGAGTCATAGACTATCGCTTTCATTCCAACTCCCCTAGCAGCATCACAATATTCTGCTATGTCATCAATAAAGACACATTCATTTGGTTCAACCTCTAAGCCTCTAGCAGCTAGAAGATATATTCTGGGGTCGGGCTTAGCCATAGCAACTCTGTACGAGAAGATCATATTATCGAACAATGCCAGCTCATCCGAGGACAGCAATTGATCTTCGATCCATGACGTTCCAACGTTGCTCAAAAGACCTATTTTATAGTTGGGTTTTAAGCTTTTTATATAATGCAGGAGTTGTACGTTTTTGACAGGATTAACTGCGTAGAATATTGCCTGCACTTCAGCCAAAGGTGTGTGCGTAAGTCCCGATAATTGATCTGTAAAATCCGTTCTGTTTAGACTGCCTACGTCATAGGATCTATGCAAATCTTTAGCTTTTGAGCGTAATTCCTCACTTGGTAATGCCGTCCAAAAATCTTTCCAACCACCGTGAGTTAGGACTCCAAAACAATCAAATATAACAGCTTTAATCATGTCCTAGAGCTCTCCCCAATTGTCCCCAGTAGTTACGTCAACTGTCAGTTTAATCGGTAGTTCATAGGTATGCTCCATAATGGACTTGAGAAGCTTGGCCACCTCTTGACCATCGGCCTTAGAACATTCGACAATCAATGAGTCATGGATTTGCAGGAGTATCTTTGCTGTAGGATAATCAGCGCGCAACCTTTTATCAACTTGGATCATTGCCAGTTTAATAATGTCGGCAGCCGTGCCTTGGAATGGCATATTAACAGCTGCCCTCATAGCTGCTTCCCTGACGACGTAATTGCTCGAGGTTACGTCTGGAGTGGGTCGACGTCTCCCGAATAATGTCTCTACATAGCCTTCCTTAGTGGCTTTTTCTCGTACAGATTCTATAAATAGCTTCAGTTTTGGTCTAACTTCAAAATATCTGTTAATAAATTGCTGCGCCTGCTCATAAGTCATGTCGGTTTGGGCAACAAGACCATGCGCACTAACACCGTACATAACCCCAAAATTAACAACCTTGGCCTCACGGCGCATTGTTTTTGTGACGTCCTCTGGCGCGCAATTATACATTTGGGCTGCAGTCATGGCATGAACGTCTACGCCCCTATTAAACTGTTCTATTAAGTCCAGATCATTCGACAGGAATGCGGCAATGCGGAGTTCGAACTGGCTGTAGTCAGCGCTGATCAGGCAGTCTCCTTTAGCGGCTTCAAAACTTGTTCGAATTCGTTTGCCCAAGTCCGTCCTAACAGGTATATTCTGCAAGTTTGGGTCGGTCGAACTTAATCGACCAGTTTGGGCAACGGTTAAATTAAAAGTTGTGTGAACTCGTGAATTATCATCAATTTGTCGGGGTAGTGCTTCTACGTATGTGTTATTTAATTTTGTAAGTTCGCGGTACTGGGAAATCAGATTAATAATAGGATGCGAACCGCGTAATTTATCAAGCTCTGCTGCAGCCGTTGAATAGCCAGTTTTGCCTTTTTTAATACCTGCCGGTGATAGAGCTAAATACTGTTCACCAAATAATGTTTCAGCCAATTGAGATGGGCTAGAAATATTAAACTCCCTATTAGCATAACCATAAACTTGTTGTTCCAAATCCGAAATCGAGTCCTTGATTTGGTCGTGGAAGTTATGGAGATATTTAGCGTTTAGCAATATACCCTGGTACTCCATGCGAGCGAGTACGGGGATAATTGGCCAATCGATAGTTTCAGCTACAGATGATAGTTTGTCTATCAACTTGATTTCCTTAGCCTGTTTTTCATAAAGCCGACTAATAACCGCTATTATTTCAGGTGCTCTTGAGATCAGTTCAGCTGTATCAAGATTATCCAGCGACGAACTGTCATAACCAAGCTCGGTTTGGGCTAGTTCGGTTAGCGTCTTCTCTCTCCTGAGTGAATTTAACAAAAATGCTCCGAGGAGAATATCATGTTTTACCTCTGGTAGTTTTATGCATCCAACGCCAAGTAGCAACTTCAAAGTGGCTTTAACGTCATAACCGATTAATTGGTATTCGCCATTTTCTAGAAAAAGACGCACCTTGTCTTTAGTGAGTTTCGTAAGGTCCAAACAATAAGTGGTTTTTACGCCTGAACTTAATATTAATAGCTGGGGCTTAAAACTATGTTTGTCCGCAACTCGAGAGTATGCAAATAGTTGTGATGACTTGGTTAATGTCAGGCTAGCTAATTGATCATCGCTGTCAATAACAACACTCTTGCCTGTTTTGAGCTCTAGTGAAAAACCTGGAGTATGTTTATTAATCTCAACCTTCATGACTTCGGGTAACTGCCGCGCGAGGTTGCGGAATTCTAGCTTTTCAAGAATTGCCAACACATTAGCTGGTTTGATATGACTACCATCGACTTCTTTTAGGTTAAGTTTGATTGGCGCATCCAACCATATCATGCCAATTTTTTTACTCAGGTAAGCCAGGTCTTTACCGGCCTCGAGTTTCTTGCGAGTAGAATCCTTTATTAACCCAAGATTATCATAGACTCCATCAAGAGTTTTGAAGTTAGTTAGTAAATCAATGGCCGTCTTCTCGCCAATTCCAGGAACACCTGGGATATTATCAGAAGAATCTCCTTTAAGAGCTTTCAAATCAATAAATTGATCAACGTTAAGATGATACTTCGCTCTAAAGCTCTCAGGACTATATAGCTCGATGTTAGACAAACCGGTTTTTAATATATAAATTTTGGTAAGCGGAGTGACAAGTTGCAGGACATCTAAATCACTAGTAATAAGAATGGTTTCTATGCCCTTTTGCTCAGCTTGGACAGCCAACGTACCCATTATGTCGTCGGCTTCATAGTCATCTAATTCATATAGCGGCCAACCGAAAGCATCTAATAGCTCATGAAGAATCGGAATTTGTTCATAGAAATCAGCCGGTGGTGGTTTTCGCCCGGCCTTATACTGAGGATACATCTCCAGTCTCTTTCGAATATTTGTTTTCGGTTTATCCCAGGCGATAGCTACATAATCTGGGTTAAGCCGCTTAATAACCTCTAAGGCCATAATCGCAAACCCATAAACACCTCCCGTTGGCGTGCCATCCTTTGTGCTTAGATTAGGCATCGCATAATAGCCTCTGTAAAAAACAGATTTTCCGTCTATTATTACCAACTTTTTAGGATTTACAGGGTCGCTCATGTCTTTTAGTATAGGCTAGTTCTTATAGTTGGCCAGTCTCATGGGCTTAAAAAGTCTACAAACCCAAGCTACTTTTAATTATCGATGCAAAAACTTGAACATTATCATTATTATTATCGATGAAAATATCGGCTTTAGTTTTTACCGCGTTAACGTCAAGAGTAGCTGCGTCGCCAGTAGAGTACATCTCCGCCGCCTCGTCAGACATAAATTTTTCAAAAGATATATCATCATCTGCCGCACGGTGTTCGCCTCTCGTTGCCTTGTTAGCCTGAATACGGTCAAAACGAACCTTCGGGAGAGCATCTACCCAGGCTACCCTGCCACCTAGTTCGTGGATACGATCTGCCTCACCTGGGTTACGTAAGCTCGCTATAGCCAGTCCCTTATACTGACCAGGCTGTTTATTAAATAAGTCTAGGGCTCTATCAATGACGACACCGAGGCCATGTTCTCGTCGCCACTCAGCACTCAATTCTCGAGCGTATTCCCTCGAAGTAGGCTGGCCACGTTGATGCAGTTCATCCCGTAACATGTCGCTAACAGATACAAACTTATAGCCGTATTCATTTGCCAATATCTGACCAAGCGTATCTTTTCCAGAACCATTCGTACCAGCTATACCGATCAAATTCATTGGATACTATTTTATATAGTCGTAAATTTTACGAGCATCTTTATGTTTGCGTAGTTTGGCTAGAGCTTTTGCTTCAATCTGGCGGATGCGTTCGCGGGTAACGGTAAATTCTTGTCCGACTTCCTCTAGTGTGTGTTGCTTACCATCTTCAAGACCAAATCTAAGCTTCAATATTTTTTGTTCACGTTCGGTCAAAGCTCCAAGCATTTCTTTGACGTGTTCTTTGAGTAGTTGTCCTGTGGCAGATTCCTCAGGTGTCATGGTATCTTCGTCTTCAATAAAGTCAGCCAGAACAGACTCTTCTTCATCGTCGCGAATAGAGGCATCGAGACTAGATATGTCCTGCTTAATCTTCATTATGTGCTCAACTTTATCAACATCGATCTCCATAGCCTTAGCGATTTCTTCGTTCGTAGGTTCACGGTTCAGCTCCTGAGTTAAGCGTCGCTGAGTACGTAGTAATTTGTTGATTGTTTCGACCATATGCACAGGAATACGAATTGTTCGAGCTTGATCAGCGATTGCTCGTGTGATAGCTTGTCTAATCCACCAGGTAGCATAGGTACTAAATTTAAAGCCTTTGTCGGGGTCAAATTTTTCAACAGCACGCAGCAATCCGGTATTGCCTTCTTGAATCAAATCCAATAGATCTAGCCCGCGTCCAACATATCGTTTGGCGATTGATACTACAAGACGCATATTGGCCTCAGCCATTTTATCTTTGGCGCCTTTATCACCAGCAACAACCTGTTTGGCTAAAGTTAATTCTTCCTCAGCAGACAGTAGCGGGATTTTGCCGATTTCCCTAAGATAAAGACGTACCGAGTCGTCAGCAATATCGTCCAAATAATTTTGGTCGGTTAAATTAACTTCTTCTTCGTCCTCGATTGCCCACTCGTCATCAAACGGCACGGCACCTGGTTCGGGAGCAACTATTTCAATGTTTAGCTCAGCTAGTTCGGTATAAAGCGAATCTAGTAATTCGACATTGTCATCAGTTATGGCTTCAAGTATTTCCTGTTGGGTAATCTTTTTATCTTTTTTGGCTTTGACCAATAATTTAGCCTTAGCTTCTTCAAGCTCGGCTAATTTCTTTTCATCGGGAACATTAGATTTCTTGACCATTTCGTTATGACTCCTTAACTTGTTTAAGTAATAAATCGAGTTGTCGGGCGCGGGCTAGTAATGTATTACTATCTGCTGATCCGGCTGTTTTTAGTTGCATAGATAATTGCTTTTTTTGTGTCTTAACATATTGCTCTATCAGATAGGATTGTAGCCTAGATGCTTCATATCTAAGTTCAAGTAAATCTTGTTCTTGATAAAGTTCCTCATACTGTAGTGATAATATTTTAACATAATCGCTGACAGATTCCAAGGCAAGAGAGCTATTAGCGTCCCCGACAAAATCTGGATTTTCATGTAAAAACTGTAATAGTTGTTGTGCCGGAAGCGTTAAAAGCATACCCTCGGTTATGGGAACAATAAAATCTCTGAGTTTCGGTTGGTTCAGCATTAACGCCAAGAAGTGGTCCTGTGATTTCGTACTTTCTTCATCAACCTTTTCAGGTTCTTGTGGTTGGATATGGCGCAAAATTGTTTTAGCAGAATTATTTTTATCACTAAGTTTACTTATTAGTGCTTCCCGAGTAACGCCCAATATATTAGCAACCTCTTGTATGTAGTGGTCTTGTTCGACTCTGTCAGATAGTCTCTGTACGACGGTCAAAATAATGTCACTGAATTTCCTTTTTCCAACGGCACTAGTAATATCAAGCTCATTTTTATAGTGTTCTATCAGCCAATCCAGAGCATATTGTGATTTACCTATAGCAATCTGCCACTGGTCTGGATTTTTGGCAATTAACTCATCAGGATCTTTACCGGTTGTAATAGTAATAATTCCTAGAGTAACGCCAACCTTACTGGCAATAGGTATGGCTCTCTCTGTGGCATTTATTCCGGCAGCGTCTGCATCAAAACACAGTCGTATGTCAGCAGTTAAACGACTCAGCGCCTTAAGCTGATATTCCGTCAAAGCTGTTCCGGCGGTAGCGACTACCTGTTCCACCCCAACTTGGTTGCTGGCAATAACATCAAGATTACCTTCAACTAAGACCGCATACTTATGTTTATGAATTGCCGCTTTGGCTAAATGCAACCCAAATATATGACGAGACTTATCATATAGAAGTGTTTGCGGGGTATTGATGTACTTAGGCGCATTTGGGCTGTCGTTCAAGGCTCGGGCCGTAAAACCAATAAGCCTACCCTGGCTATCGGCCAGAGGAATCATAATTCGACCGCGAAACATATCTACTAAGTTATTATATCGGTGGCTTATTAAACCGGCTTGTTCCATTTCTGTTTCGGTAAAATTTTTAGACCTTAGGAAATCAAGTAAGGCGTGTCCTGTATTTGGCGAGTAGCCAATCTGCCATTTAAGTGCAGTTTCTTTAGTAAAATTCCTTTGGCGAAGTATGTAACTAAGAGCTTCTTTGTTCCTGCTAAACTGGGTTTGATAAAACTTAGCGGCTAATGCTGATGCTTCATATAAACGTTCCTTTTGTTTGGCGTTTGATTTGTGGCTTCCCTTGTTATATTGGTCAAGATCTACCCCCGCCTTACGTGCCAGTAATTCCAGGGCAGCCCTAAAATCAATTCCTTCCATTTCCATAACAAAACTAAATACATTACCGCCCCTACCACTACTAAAGTCGTGCCAGATTTGCTTCTCGGGACTAACAACAAAACTTGGCGTTTTCTCAGAGTTAAATGGACTTAGGCCTTTCCAGTTGCGCCCAGTTCGTTTAAGCGTCACGTATTCTGCGACGACATCCTCTATCGCCAAGCGATTCTTGATTTCCTCAACGGCATCCATATAGATAGTTTATAAACTAAGTTGTTGAAAGTAAAAGAAATGATTGTTTTATATACTTTTATATTTGGCTGCTTTACCCTAGAATAATGCTTATGTCTGTATCAAATGCTGATAATTTACCAGCTGAGAATCCATACTCTTTTATCGTCAACGGGTCCCAGAAGCAGCGACGGTCGAGTTTGTTTAGTAATCAAACGTCTTTTAGGAAGAAACTTTTGGTCATTTTGGGCGGAGGCCTTGTTCTGATAATTCTGATAGTGATTATATCTTCGCTATTCAGCAGTAAAACAAATACACAAAGCCTGATCACAATTGCCGAGCAACAAAACACACTTATTACGCTAGCCACCTCAGCTGAAGCTACCGCCAGCCAACAAGCTACAAAAAATCTGGATTCGAATATCAACCTTGCTCTGACGTCAGAGCAACTTCAACTAATTCAATATATTGAGTCTGCTGGCGTGAAAATAACTTCGGCCTCTCTAAAAACCAGTCAGGCCGCTACTCTGACGGCGCAACTGTCCGCAGCGTCCGCCAATAACTTTGACAGTCTCTACGTTCAGCTAACCCAATCACAACTAACGAGCTATATCGCTTCTATAAAGCAGGCCTACGTTTCTAGTGATCCGACCGGCGAGAAAGTTTTGTTAAGCAACCTGTATGTATCGGCTAACCTACTTCTGAAGAATTCTAATCAAGCAAGCGCCGAATTATAGTTGATCATGCGCCAAATCGTATGACAGCCTGATAAAACCCTGGATCTCAGGCCAGTCAATCTGCCCAGTCAATACGATTGTATTCCAGAATTTATGATTTAATTTATGACCGGGCATAATAGTCTCGTATTTCTCGCGAAGTAAAATTGCCAGCTCGGGATCACACCTCAGACTTAGTCTTAGGGGACTGCCAAGTTCAATCACGCCGACTAACTTGTCGTCCGTTTTGAATAGAATAATGCCCTCATCTGAAATCTCTTCCTTACTAACCACTCCAAGGCTATTAATATATTTCTCAATTGTTTTTTGGTCTAACAATATAATTAGCCTTGGTTATTCTTAAACCAGTCCAAATAATACTGCAGCTCGGCAATCGAAGCTTGGATATCGTCAAAGGCTCGATGACCATTTGGCTTTTGGTAATCAATATTAAATTTACCTTGGAACAATATTTTTATCGTAGTAACGTCGAGCATTCTGTAGTGAAGAGCCAGATCGAGAGACGGCCAGTATTCTTTCACAAACAAACGGTCATTATGTATCGAGTTGCCTGCCAAAATGGCTGGCTGCGAACCAAAATGTGTTTTTAATAAACTTAACAGTTCGTCCTCGACAACGGTAATCGTTTTCCCGTCGTTCGTTTTTGATAGAAAATCATCCCGGTTTTCGGGATAATCCTGCCACCAACTATTTTTCTGCATTCGCTCCGCAACAAGTTCTTTGGGCTGTTTGATGCGCGCTTCATAGCTATCCAGAGTCTTTAAATTGAAATCTGTGATCTCAGCAGCAACCTCTAATATGCAGTCTTTGTTGGGGTCCAAACCTGTCATCTCGAGATCAACCCAAAAAAGTTTTTGCGGTAAGAGGCTACTACCGGACATAGTCAATTTTCTTACTTGTGGTGTGTCTATACATTAATGGCAATTATACTGCTTGATGTTTAGTTATGGAAACTAGTTCTTAGAGCGAGCTGTTTTTAGAGCCTCAGCATACCAAACAAGTTCATTCAGTGCGTTAACAAGCGCTGTCTGTGGGCCATAAGGTTGGTCCTTAACATCTTGTTGAATATCACCGTTCTCTTCAATTGTTGGGTTCATAGCTAGCATACCTACAAATGCTACAGCCGGAGGTATAACCACAGTGCCGACCTCTAAAAGAATTGCCTTAAGGTGCTCAGCTGCTCGCGCACCTCCAACGCTGCCGTGGGACACAACTGCTGCAGGTTTACGAGTTAATTGGTAATCAATATAGTCTAGAGCGTTCTTTAGGGCGCCAGATATTGAGTGATTGTATTCAGGTGTAACGAATACATATGCGTCTGCTTCCGATAATTTATCCAACCATTTTTTGGCGTTATCGTTAGGTGTGCGATTTGGATTATATTTAGGAGATATCGCTTCATCGAATAATGGTAAGTCGTAATCTGACAAGTCCACAATTTCGAATCCCTCTAATTTGTTCTCGGCGGCTGCTTTCTCTACCCATTTACCAACGCGGTCACTAACGCGACCAGGTCGTGTACTTCCAATTATTATTTGAATCTTCATTATTACTCCTTTTATGATATACTTTGTATAGTAATATCTATTATATAGGCATTACTATACATTGTAAAGTATTAAATTATCATTTATGAAACCCATTGAACCAAAAACTGGCTGTATCGCCTCAGCATCAAAAATTATCGGAAATAAGTGGACTGCCCTTATAGTCAGGGATCTATCTAGTGGGCCAAAAAGATTTTGTGAACTAGAAAATTCCGTTAGTCATATCAACCCTCGTACGCTGAGCCAACGTCTAGATGATCTTGAAGAGTATGAAGTTATTACCAAGAAAAGTTATGCCGAGGTTCCTCCAAGAGTTGAATACACCCTTACCGCAAAGGGTAGCGATCTATTGCCTATTCTCAGACAAATGGCTAACTGGGGTGACAAATACTCTGAACAGTCGGTGTAGACTAAGCCCTCTTTTTAAAATCCAGACAAGTTGAGTTTATGCAGTAATGCTTGCCGCCAGGCACTTCGGCGTCGTCAAACAAGTGCCCCAAATGACTACCACAATTCTTGCATAGCACCTCAACTCTGCGCATACCTAGACTATCATCGTCACGTAATTCAATAGCACTACTGTCCATAACATCAGAAAAACTTGGCCAGCCAATCAGGCCGGGCGTATGGGAGTCATACTTCGTTTTACTACTGAATAATTTGGCACCGCAAACAGTACAAACATAGGTACCATCGTCATTATGATTAAGATATTTGCCACTAAAAGGTACTTCCGTACCGCCTTCTCTTATAATCTTGTACTCTTCGGGCGTTAACTTAGTCTTTAGTTCATCGTCTGATAAATTCATTTTTTCTCTGGTTTTGGTTTGTCTAGTTTTTCAAGTCGAAGCCCTTTAATAACAAAATAGACAACAACAAGAATAAGTAGGAAGGAAATAATATCACTAATTACCTGCCCGTAATTCAAAGTGTTCTTGCATACGCCGAGATTGCTATTTAAACAAATAACTTTATTACTAAGATTCGTGCCACCCATTACAACCCCAATCAGTGGATTCAACAAATTCGTCACGATTGATTTGATAAGAACCGCCGCCGAACTACCAATAACGAAACCGACACCTATGCCAACAACACCCTGTTCTCTAACGAAATTGACGAATCCCTGGAATGGTCTGGGTACTTTAAGCATGTCAAGGCCAGAACCCCGAGGGGTATTATACTGCGAGCCCACAGTTCGGTTAACTCGAACCTCTCCAGTATTAACTTTACGCTTTCGTCTTGTTGGCATAGTCAGAGCTTTAGTATACGTAAATTTTAACGAAACGAAAATAACTTATGCTTATATCTATATATGCTCTGGTGCGGGTATTCCCAGCAAATCAAGACCTTGTTTTAGGGCTATGGAATATTTCTCCACTAACATAATCCTAAAAGATTGACGTTCGTCACCAACAACACGATTGTGCTCATAAAATCTATTGAAGTTTTGCGCTAGCTCATAAAGATACGTACAAAGATGGTGTGGCATAAGTTCCAGAGTTGCCTTATCAATCACATCAGCGTATTCAGTTATCTTCCTAAGTAACGAACGCTCGTCAGCGTTTAATTTGGCCTCAACTATCGTATTCGAATCAGCCGCAACTTCTACTTTGGCCAGAATGCTCCTAGCCCTAGCATAAGCATATTGTAAATATGGCCCGCTATTTCCCTCAACACTTACAGACTCTAATGGATCATAGATAATGTCACCACCCATACGGGTCTTCAAAAATGCATACTTTACTGCACCAAGTACCGAATCCTTATTGTCTTTACCTGTCAGCTGCTTGTTAGCTTCAGATGCGCTGTCGAGGACATCGACTGCGCGCAAGAAATTACCCTTTCGGCTACTCATCTTAACGCCCCCAGCAAGTTTAACCAGTCCATGGGTAAGGTGGGTTGTGGCTTTGACCAAATCTGGAGCAAATTGTTCAATGCTTTTTTGAACAACAGCCATATACTGTTCTTGTTCATTGGCCGTAATAATAATCGACTTATCAAAATGATAATCTTCAAATTTTCGAATAATTAAACCGACATCTTTTGCTTCATATGTTGGGAGGCCATCTGAATTAATGAATACTCTAGTATGGAGACCGAATTTTTCTCCCCTAAAGACAACTGCCCCGTCGCTCTCTTCATAGACCCCTTTAGACAGCTGCTCTCGAACCGTAGACAGCCCAAGCTCTTCAACTTCACTCTCAGCATAAAATTTTTCGAATTTGCTACCAATTAAATCATAGAATTGGTTAAAATATTCGTAACTCCACCCTCTCGTCAGCCAGTAAAGCTGTGCTAAATGCGAGGCGTGATCTTTTGTCTCTTGGATCTCGTAGACTTTTTTGTTAATCGACACTATTTCGTTCTTTATGTCAGAGTTTTCTTCGAATTGTTGGCTCCCCTCGACATAGCACTTAGCCATCCAATCAGCGCGTTTCTCGATCTGTAAATCAGCATATTTTTGGGGTAGCTCTTCATTGAGTTCTTTTTGCATAGCCCATAGAGTTTTGGCTACGTGCATACCAACATCGCCACCAAAATTTACCCGGTGTACACTAGCCCCATTTTGCTCCAGTAGGTTAGCGATGGCATCGCCAACAACTGAAGTGTATAGATGTCCGGCATGCAGGACTTTAAAAGGATTTGGATCAGAGTATTCAACGACAATAACTTTTCCGAGTAGGGTTTTGTGCGGCTGGTTCTCCAAAGAATCAAGCAAGGCCGAATCCTTCAGAATAAAATTGATAAATCCTGGCTTAATAGCCGAAACGCTAGCTATATCTTTCATTTCTTCTTGTAGTTTATTGACCAGTGTTTCTGCAATCTCGAACGGGGGTTTGCCCAGCTTACCAGAAAGGCGCATGGCTATATTTGTCGAGAAATCACCGAATTGTTCTTCAGGTCGACTTAGTTCTACCGTCATCTCAACTGCAAATAAATCTTGAATGCTGCGGCTGATTGCGGATGATATTAGTTGATCCATGACTCATTCAAGTATATCAGTTAGATTGGAGCCGTGAACATTAACGTTCAGTTTGTATTAGTTATCCGACATTTGCTTGTTTGAGCGTAGACTGCTGACTAAGTGCCAAATCAGGATGTAAAAAGTACCCAGTAAAACAAAAAACATTAACGTGGTAGTAAAAGCTTGGAGGTGATTTCTAGGATCAATGAATTGGTTTGATATGTCAAAAAGTATGCCTTCGGGATTAACAATCAGATCCCAGCTACTCCAGCGCAAATCTCTGCCCAGATAAATTGCAAAGCTACAAACAAGCAGCGACAAGCTAACTAGGCCATTAACCCAGGCGACGCTCAGTCGTTTTCTTAGCTCCACGTGAACCTGGTATAGGCTAATGTATCCCAGAAATAATCCATTCAACATAAACGAAACCATCATAACGGTGTCATATAAAATATTGGCACTAGTATCATTCTGGAGATGGAGCAAATCACTAACTATATAAAAGCTATTGGGAAGGAACGCCAACCACAGAACCGTCCAAAGCATTGGTCGCCAACTTAGCCAAGGATAATGTCTTAGTGATTTCCGTAGGAAAACAACAAAAAGCAGTGGCAACCACGCTAGCAACAAGTTCCAATCAAGATACCAATAAAGCATACTGTGGGTTGCAACGGCGTGAACTAAAAATATCGCTAGACTAACTAAGCTGGAGAAAACCAACACTGACAATGTGGAATTACGTCTAAATAACCTAGTGAGGTACATATAAGTAGTATAGCAACAACGATCTCTTTAAACTTTGTTAGCTACTAGAGTAACGACAAACTGTGCCCCGCCCTGAGGATAATTACGAACGACGACGCTAGCTTTATTGGCGTGGGCAATTTCCTGCGCGAGTGATAGCCCTAATCCATAGCCGGCGACTTTAGCACTTCTTGATTTGTCGCCACGGTAAAGGCGATCAAAAATAAATGGCAAATCTTCCTGACTAATACCAGGCCCTTCGTCACGAATACTAAGGTGGTAGTTATCGCCGTCTTTAACTGCGTGAATATGTATAGTTGTGTCCTTAGGGCTATATTTAATAGCATTATCGACGATTATCGTGATCAGTTGCATGAGGCTTTCCTCGTGCCCAACGACTGTTGCTCTCTTTGGAATGTCTGTAGACAAAACAATGTGCTTTTCTTTTGCAAGTTTTGATGTGTTCTCAGACGCATGTTGAACTAGGCTCAAGAGTCTGACAGGCTGAAGGCTTAGATGAACATTATTATATTGGGTTAGTGCCAATAGATTATCAGCCAGGTTCTCAAGACGTTGAGCTTCCTCTAGATTGCTTTTTATCAGATCTCTCGATTCCTCTAATGAGGAGTTTTTTTGATGAAGGAAAACTTCATTTTCCAGTCTTAGCGCTGCTAGTGGAGTCCTTAACTCGTGACTGGCATCGGCTGCAAAACGGGCCTGGGCATCGTGCGCCTTTTCTATTGGTCCTAGGGCTTTCCCGGCGTACCAGTAGCTGAGTATGCCGCCAACAACCAGAGCAATCAGGTTGATGATAATGACATCCTCGTTAAGCTCGCGGCGCACGTCTGCAGATTGTCTGTCTTGATAATCATTAAAGAAATTTGGTTGTACTGGCACCGAATAATAGTTGTTAATGAGTTGCCTAACTACTCCGCTATCGCTTTGACCAGCACGGTCAAAAGTACGTCCCGCCAGACTCCTCAAACTGAGCGTCAATACCAAACTAAAAATAATCAAAATGAGTAAATAAAACCCAGTTAGCTTAAGTCTTGCGGAATGGAAGATTCCCTCTGACCAATGCGCCGATTCCGGGTCACTTTCATCAGGATCTCTATCGAAAATAGAGTGATAATAGCCTTGCATCTTCTCCTGAAATTTATCCATAAATATTTAACTAACCTTGTAGCCATAACCCCGGACTGTTTTAATAACGGCTTCTCCGGGTCCGATTTTCTTACGTAAATTTGCCACGAAAGTCTCAACGGTATTGTGTTGGACGCGAGCTTCATCTGTCCAGACGTGATCCAATAATTGTTCCTTGCTCAAGACTTCACCTTTATGCCGCAGTAGATATTCGAGTAATTGAAATTCCTTGGCGGTTAAGCTCACAGGCTTTTTGTTATAAATAATTTCTTTGGATATGGTGTTTAACTCAAGTTTATCGGTAGTCAAGATGTTACCGCTGTGGGCCTTTGGTCGTCGTAGTAAAGCCCTGATTCTAGCAAGCAACTCATCGTAGCTAAAAGGTTTAGATAGATAGTCGTCGGCTCCTATATCGAGGCCCTGCACCCTGTCACCTATTGTTGTACGAGCTGTTAGCATCAAAATTGGAACCTGTTCGCCACGTTCCCGCCATATGGCAATTAATGCCGGTCCATCATATTTGCCCGGTATCATCCAGTCCAGAATAACCAAATCATAGTTGCCGTCTTTGACAAGACGCTCAGCTGTATCACCTTCTTCGGCCAAATCAACAATATAGCCTTCGGCTGTTAAACCTTTTTCTAGGCTATGGGCTATCTTCTGTTCGTCTTCGACAACTAATATTTTCATTATGCAACGCCTTATTCTTACCCGTTAATATTCTCATATTGAGCTGCAAATAACCTGCAGGGTTAATCACTCACTTCTAATGAGCCGTTTATCAATAATTATTATTGTAATTCAATTTTTAATTTTTCGATTAGTTCAACAGGCGTTGGATTAAGACCACTCAAAAGTGCCGTGTAAATACTTACAAAATCTCCTAAGGCAATACTCCAAAGCAATTGCTCTACCAAGTTTTCGCCAACGGCTTCTACTACAATCGGCTCAGGTCTAAGACCGGAAAGTAATTTAGAAGTTACAACAAAACGCTTCTTAATTTGGGGGTGATCCAAACTACTCCTGATGTCAATCACGGTATATGGTTTGTTAATTGGTTGTTTGGTCCAACCCAAAAACTCGTTGTGATTAAACTCGGGGAATTGATTACACCAGGCCACTTGTTTAGCATTTTCATTAAAACTAATTTTCCACTTATAGGCTGCTGGGAACAACTTTGGCCCTGAATAAATCACTACCGATTTGCCTGCGCATTCCTGGGCTATTTGTTTAGCCAGATTCTTCACTGTGGGTACTGTAGCTAACCAACTCTCCGTAGCCGTGCTCAAGAATTGCTGGTACTGAGCAATCTCGGCAGCTTTTCCAGAGGTTACTCCAAGTTTGTCAGTAGCCGTCAGGACAGCCTTCAGATTGTAAAAAACAGCATAACGAGGCTGTAAACCACCGGGTAATAGCATTAGTGGATAACCTTGTTCACGGGCTAGGTCTGCTAGTTTTCCTCCACTTGCTATAACAACAATGTAAGCATTTTTAGTCCTAGCCTCGGCTACGGCACTGAGAGTTTCCTCGGTATTGCCAGAGTAGCTCGATGCTATAAACAGCGTCTTATCAGAAACATAGTTTGGTACTGAATATTCTCGAACAAGCTCAAACGGAACGCTAAACCCAGGCCAGGAACTAGCAATCAAACCGGCTAGACCGGAGCCACCCATTCCCGCAAAAACTATATTTGTGAATTGCTTATCAGGCCAATTTGTCGAACTATCACCGTAGTCGTGACCTAATTGTTCGGGCTCCTTTTGGGCTACGCCAAGTGCATCCTGAGAGTCTCTCTCGTGAATTAGTTTCAAGTCATCTAGCATTTATCTACCAATTCCCTTCCCTAAAAAGCTATTGCTTAGATTAAATCTTTGTTATGATATCTATTGTAGAGCGTTAATCAGATAATGTTAATACTCGTAATCTTTGGTTAATGTAATTGGGGGGCAAATAATGTACGACAATAATGATAATGGATTAACAAACACAGCAACTGATCAAACAGATAGTACTCCTGTGAATGCAGTAAATGGCTCCGCCTACCCTACGTCAGCAACGCCATTTGATAGTAGTTTTGTCAGCAATCCAGCACATGATGCTATTGCCTATAGTCCTTCGAACCAAATTACACCTACTACTAAGTCCCCCGAACCAGTGACCACAACCGCTAACAATACAGTCCCCCCGACTGACGACGAGCTGCAGAATATTAAACAAACTGCACTGCAAAACTTATTACCGCTGGTTGGCAAGCTCGACCAAGAACCAGAAGAAAAGTTTCAAACCCTTCTGATGGTGATTCAGGCTTCGGATAATCTTAAACTGATCAAAGAAGCCTATGAGACCGCAGGAAAGATAAAGGATGACTCTGAACGAGCGAAGGCCTTACTCGATATAATCAACGAGATTAATTACTTTACTGTCCAAAAACCTCAGGTAAACGAAAACTAAGTATTCAAGTTTAGAAGACTGTACGTCTCTACATCATACCCATGCCGCCCATGTCGGGTGCAGCTGAGCTAGCTGAGACTTTCTCTGGAACATCTACAACCAAGGCACCCATTGTCATGCTGGTGCCAGCAATTGATACAGCATTTAAGATAGCTTCTTTAGTCACCCGTGTTGGGTCAACGATTCCCGCAGCTTTCAAATCCACAAGTTTTTCGGGAGTGTTAACATTCAATCCTTGTCCAGCCTTGGCTTTTTTAACTTGAGGTAGCCATTCATCTGGGTTTAGGCCAGAATTTTCCAGTAATATTCTAAAGGGTTGTTCAAGGGCTTTTAGTAATAGCGCCTTACCTGCGGATACAGACAGGTCACTATCAGCTACAGACACGCCGCTGGCCAGGTTTATGAGCGTTACTCCACCACCAGGAACAATTCCTTCTCCAAGTGCTGCCTTAACCGCCGCAACTGCGTCATCGACGCGGAACTTTTTCTCTTCGATCTCAGTTTCGGTAGCTCCGCCAACTTTAATAACAGCTACTTTACCTTCTAGGGCAGCACGTCGTTTCTCAAGATTCTCCTTGTCGTACTCACTTGTTGCAGCATCAGACTGTGTACTAATCTGATTAATGCGCGCTCGAATTTCAGCTACCGAGCCAGCACCTTCTATAATTGTCGTCTCATCTTTTGTCACAATAACTTTACGCGCAGACCCGACTACGTCGATGCCAACGTTTTCGAATGTCATGCCACGGTCCTCACTAATTACCTGCGCGCCAGTTAAAATAGCAATGTCGTTTAAGATATCACTACGTCGGTCACCAAAGGCTGGAGCCTTGATGGCTACCGTATTAAATACTCCCTTTAAACGATTAAGGATAAGCGTACCAAGTGCTTCGCCTTCAACATCCTCGGCTATGAGTACCAAATCTTTTTTGCCAGATTGGGCCAACTTCTCGAGAAGCGGTAAGAACTCTTGGATGCTCGAGATTTTCTTATCAGTTATAACAACTGCTGGTTTATCATAGACTGCTTCCATTCTAGAGGTATCAGTCACCATGTAGGCGCTTACAAAACCTCGGTCAAAGGTAAAACCCTCAACAACTTCGCTCTCCAAAGCCAAGCCTTGTCCCTCTTCAACTGTCACTACGCCGTCTTTACCTACTTTATCGATAACATCAGCGATAAGACTTCCGATTACTGGATCACCGGCAGAAATTGTTGCCACTTCAGCCACACGATTTTTCTTACCCAAAATATCTTCACTAACACCAGAGAGTTTGGATATGACATCCTGGGCTGCTGATTCGAGACCTTTGCGTAAAAGCATTGGGTCATGTCCGGCTGCGATAAGTTTATTAGCCTCATTAAGGATGTGGTAGGTTAAAACGGTCACTGTTGTAGTGCCGTCCCCGGCAACATCATTCATTTTGCTGGCCGCCTGCTTTATTAGCTCGGCTCCAACTTTATAACCCAAAGTCTCATCGTCAACGTCAGCCAGTTCTACCCCTTTAGCGACGGTTACGCCGTCATGAGTAACGGTTGGTGCGCCATAAGATTTGCTGATAACAACGTTTCGGCCTTTTGGTCCCATGGTTGTTTTAACGGCGTTATACAATATTTCAGCACCAGCCAAAACACGTCGTCGAGCATCGTCATTGTAAAATACTTTTTTTGCCATAAATCTACATTCCTCCTAGTTATTTAACAGTTGCTAAGATGTCTTCTTCTTTAACCAAAATATATTCTTCACTATCTAACTTAACATCGGTAGTACTGTAACTCTTATACAGGATTTTATCCCCGACCTTAATTTGCTTAACATTCTTACCGATAGCCAAAACTTTGGCAGTCTTAGGCTTCTCTTGGGCATTGTCTGGCAGATATAGACCACTGGCAGTTTTTGATTGGGCTGCTTCGGACTGACAGACTACATAATCTGATAATGGTTGAATGGGAACGCTCATTGTTAAACCTCCGCTTCGTTAGAATTAATTGGGTTAGCACTTTAAGCTATAGAGTGCTAACTATCTACGTTAATCATAGCTAAATTAGCTTAGAGGTGTCAATAGCAATCAGAGAATACAGTTCGTGACAATGTTTTATGACTATTGTCAATGTTTGGGCGTTTTGCTATAATCTTTGCATCCTATCCACTATAGAGAGGAAGTATTGTGTCATTATTGACTCAAGTTAAAATATTGCAGGGCGACGAAAGTATCAGGTATTCAGGTTATGAACCAAGTGATTCTGGATACAGACTAGTATTTGATTTTCATGGAACGCGACGTCGTTTGTCGAAAGTAGCCAAGCAAATCAATGCGGTATGCGTAAAAGGAGGAATTCCACTATTCGTCAAGACCAATAAGAACAGCGAAATGTTCGAGTATGACAGTAGAGGTAGTCTTGTTTTCGTAACAATTACGCGCAAAAATTTGCCGATTTGGAAATCAAAAAACCCAAGAACGACTCAAATGCGCACCGATGCGTCTATTGACGAAGTAGTTAAGCTAGTTTTAGCTCGTATTGATTCTGCAACTATTAAGGGTCGGCCCAATCACCGAGTTACAAGAGCTCCAAAAGCTTCAAGATCTCGTCGAATTAGGCGCCCACAATTGATTTTCTCTAAGTAGTAAACAGGTGTTCGACAGTGCAGTCAGCAAATTTATTTATGCGTGACTGCACTGTCGGAATGCCGGGTTTGGTAAATAGTCTTATGACTGCTCCCAAGCGTTGAAGGCACATCCGCCTCCGCCCATACAGCACCAAACCCGGATTTTCTTTTATTAAATATGATTTATCAAGATTGTAATATTTATATATACTAAAAATTAATGTCCGACAAAATAAACAGCAAGGTCTTAGTGTCTGGGGCAAAATTTTTTGCTGATACCTACGCCATTAATGCTTATATGGATTCTAGTGTGGCGGTTGATGTGACTGTGGCATGCGAGGAACACGACAGGTTAAAAAGTTTTTTTGAATCAGCTGGAATTGAAGTTATCAGTGTCGAGCCACCGGCAAACTGTCAGGACGGCGTTTATACGGCGAACTGGGGACTCTGTCGGGGAAATAAGGTAATTACATCTTCACTTCCAAATATCCGCCAATTAGAGGAGCCCTATGCCTATTCTGTATTGGATAAACTCGGTTTCACCATCATTAAGTCTCCATACCGATTTAGTGGACAGGGCGATGCCCTGCCCTGCGGCAACATACTTTTTTGTGGCAGTAATTACAGAACCGATTCTCGAATGCACAGCTTTATTTCCGACACTCTAGGTTACGAAGTCATTGGGCTCCAGACCATTCCAAAAACTGACTCTGAAGGCAAAGAAGTTATTAACACAGTCACTGGTTGGTCTGATAGTTTTTTCTATGATATCGACCTCGCCATAGCTGTCCTCACCGATAATCTGATTGCCTGGTGTCCAGAGGCATTTATGCCGGAAAGTCAGGAGAAAATACGTAATCTGGGTCTAGATAAAATTGAAGTTAGTATTGATGAAGCGACAAAAGGTTTTGGCTGCAATCTGATCTCCACTGGTCAAACAGTAGTTATGAGCAGTCATGCCCCACTACTGCAAAAGGCTATCAACGACAAGGGGCTAATGACAATCACCCCCAATATAGTGGAACTAAGCAAAGGCGGTGGCTTTATTCGCTGCACCACGCTAACTCTAGATAACGCCTAGGATTGTTTTAGGTGTTCTTTTAGTGATTGATGAGCGGTACCAATTTCATCCCAAGGGTTTTCACCATTAGCTCGTTCTATAGTTTTTTCATGTCCTTTACCAAGTAATAAAACGGTATCATTAGAGCTCTTTGCTCTGTTAATTGAAAAGGCAATTGCTTCTGTTCGATCGTGGACTAGAAAAAGATCTTTACCGAGTACCTTACCGGCCTTCTGGGCACCGCCTGCTATCTGTTCGAGGATCATTTGTCCATCAATGTCGCGGTCATCCTCTTCGGTTATTATTACCTCATCGGCATACTTACCAGCTAACTCGCCCTGCACTGCCCTTTTCTCTTCATCACGACGTCCGGGCGAGCCGAACATGACTATCATCTTGCCCTTGATAACCGGTCGCAAATCTCGGAACAGTTTTTCGAAACTATCTGGAGTGTGAGCATAATCAACGATTACGCTAAAGTCCTGTCCCTCATTAATTCTTGTCATCCTTCCCTCAACACTTTCCAGTGCGGCAATTCCCTTTTCTATTTGGAGGCCGGTGAGGCCCAATGTCTTACCAACACAAACTGCAGCTAGAGAGTTATATACGTTAAAACTACCTGGAAGGTTGCACTTTATGTGAAGTAATTCTTCGCCGAGTTTTACTTCATAATTTAGGCTATCGGGTAATAATTGAATATTTTTTGCACGAATATCACCCTTGTTAATCCCATAAGTTACGGGGTATGAAATATCCCCCGCAAACAGCTCGGAACTTGGGTCATCGGCATTAATTACCCCTGCCCTTAGTCCTTTATGGTTCTTGTCTGCTAACCGGAAAAGCTTCCGCTTAGCATCTCGATATCGCTCAAAAGTCCGATGGTAATCCAGATGTTCATGGGTGATATTAGTCATAACCGCAACAGAATACGGTACGCCCCAAACCCTGTTTTGGGCGAGGGCATGTGATGTTGTTTCCAAAACTAGCCATTCAATTTTTTGTTGCTTCATCCATTTCAAGCGTTTCATTAACTCCGGCATCGGAACACTGGTCATATGATGAATTTGCGGCTTAAGATTGTCCCCTACTCCATAAGCAACCGTGGTCATAAGTCCTACTTTATAGCCTGCCTCATGCAGCATCTTGTGAATCATAAATGCTGTGGAAGTTTTTCCATTAGTACCGGTAACACCGATCACTTTTAGACCACGACCCGGAAAACCATTCGCGGTGTTATACAAAATAGCTTCAGCTAGGTGTCCATAAGGTTCAATATCTTTAAACAGATTACTGGGAATCGCCTTCTTGACTATTGATCTTGTGTTCATGTTTACAAGTATACCTGGTTATGTGAGATGATAGGACGCAAATTTACCAACTTCTATGGATACAAAAAATATATAAATATTTGAATGGTTTATCTCGTTCGACGTCTTATCTTTATGGACACGGGGGCTTTAGCGGGTTTTATCTTAAGGAGTTTAGGTTTGTCGCGCCCTAATAACCCATTAATTCTCATCTTACGATAATCTCTTTTTTCTCGAAGGACATTATTTATCCCTGAATTCACGCGTGATCTTTCGAGCTGGTTGCCCGCTTCAGCAAATGCCCGGATCTCATCATAACTATAGCCTTGTTCTAGTAATTCTCGTTGTGCTGATTCACCTGCTCGTCCTAGCGCTGATGCATAAGCTAGTCTTGCTTTGACATCCCTGGTCTCTGATTTAGTCCTACCGAACAACCCTCGACGCGATGCCAATGCACTCACATATCTTGCCCTTTGAGAATCTAAATGTGATAGCCTGTTCTTCAATTCAACCGACCCCCTTGAAGGCTGTGGGCTATATTTTATAACAACACGTTCTCTGCTATTCACTCTCTCGGGACCACGGCCCGGAGACCTCAATGGGTACCTAGCACGCTCATCATTTTCATCCATATCAATTCCTGGTTGAAATTCTTGGATAACAATATCATCCCTGATTGGAAATACGTTATTATTATCAAGCGCTTTATCTGTTCGTGATACATGCTCACCAGGAGTTGCTCGTCTCAATTCTCCAGTTTGATCCTGTCGCGAATATGATGAATCTGGATTAGATATCTCTAGGTCATTCTGATAGGTGTAGGCGTCGTAAAGAGCTTGGTCCAATGCACGCCAACCATTATCAGCGTCAATCCCCGGCTCACGGCTCTGTAGATATCTAGCCATGTCCAATGCAGTCTCTATTGAAGGATCCTCCCCTACCCACTGTACGTACCTTTGCTCTTCGGGCGTAGACTCCTGACTCAGGTCAGTCAACCATTCGATTTGATCTTGTGGATATTTGTCAGGTTGAGCTGGTGATTCATTTGAAGGCATATTTATTTTTTATTTTATATATCTTCAGATATATTAGCATTAGTTGTACGATATGTCAAATTGCCTATTATTTGATCGCCAAGTGTTAGGTTCATAAACTCCTGTGATATTCTTAAAATAATGAGGATACTAGGAATCGAGTCAAGTTGCGACGAAACCGCAGTTGCGGTAATAGAAGATGGGACAAATATGCTAAGCAATGTTGTTGCTAGTAGCATGAATCTTCACGCAAAATACGGGGGAGTTATACCTGAAATAGCCGCCAGGAGTCACATAGAAGCGATCATACCGGCTATTGAAGCTGCCCTGTCAGATGCCGAATGCAACTGGTCAGACATAGATGCTATTTCTGTCACCTACGGAGCCGGCTTGTCCGGATCGCTATTGGTAGGAGTGATGACTGCTTGTACCCTGGCTATAATCAAAAAAAAGCCCCTCTATAGCGTGAATCATGTAGAAGCACATGTGTATGCAAATTTTATAACCAAAACAAATCTTGATGGTTATGTTTTACGTGAAAGACGACCCCTGTTCCCACTCTTGGCATTAATAGTCAGCGGTGGCCATACTCAACTCGTATTATTTAAAGATCATGGGGACTACCAAATATTAGGCAGGACAAGAGACGATGCTATCGGTGAAGCTTTTGACAAAGTAGCCAAGATACTTGGATTAGGTTATCCTGGCGGGCCGAATATCGCCAAACTAGCCCAAGAAGGGGATTCGAAAGCGTATCTGTTTCCAAAGGCCAAGATGACGAATAAATATGATTTTAGTTTTAGCGGCTTGAAAACAGCCGTTTTACGGGAGGCACAGAAACAAATCGGGCAAGACTTCAACTTTCCATCTAAAAACGTAGCAGAGAGGCTCTCAGGGCCTCAGAAAGCTAATATTGCAGCTAGCTTCCAACGAATTGCCATTGAAACCGTGGTCGATAAGACAATTCTTGCATTTGAAGCCTTTAGCCCAAAGTCTATAGTGATCGCCGGAGGTGTAGCATCTAATCTGGAGTTACGTCGACAATTAACCGACAGATTAGCGATTGACATATCTTACACCGATCCCAGGCTGTGCACCGATAACGGAGCAATGGTGGGGGCACTAGGTTACTTCGAAGCTACTGCCAAGAAGGAAATTGCCGATCCTTATAGCTTGCATACCCAACCGAATTTATCCATGTAATTCGTCAACCATAGGGTTCACGTGAAGTCTTGATCATAGTAAATATTAGTTGACAGTGTTATGCTGTAACAGATGAAATTATCCAAAATATATGAGCCAGAACGCTATGAAGAGGATATCTATGCTCTTTGGGAAAAATCTGGCGCCTTTGCCCCAAAAGGGAAGGGGCAACCGTTTTCAGTTATTATGCCTCCACCAAACGCCAATGCATCATTACATGCCGGGCATTCGTTAACTTACGTTCTTCAAGATATAGCCGTTCGATACCACCGCTTAATCGGCGATCGGACTCTCTATGTACCCGGCGCTGATCATGCTGGATTTGAAACACAGGTTGTTTATGAGAAGCAACTGGCCAAAGAAGGGAAGAGCCGTTTTGATTTTTCAAGAGAAGAACTGTATTCACAAATATGGGATTTCGTACAAACTAACAAAAGCGGTTTTGAGCAGCAACTGCGTAAGCTTGGCATCAGTTGTGACTGGGAGCACTTTTGTTTTACTTTAGATGCACCTGTCATCAAAACAGCCTATTCGACCTTCAAACAAATGTGGCAAGATGGGCTAATTTACAGAGGTGAAAGACTAATAAACTATTGCACATTTCATGGCACAGGTTTTGCTGACATTGAAGTTGAGTACAAAGAAGAGCAGGGGGCCTTATATTACATTCGATATCCACTAACAGATGGGAGCGGGGAACTGGTTGTTGCAACTACTCGTCCAGAGACCATGCTAGGCGATACTGCCGTTGCAGTACACCCTGACGATAAGAGATATATTAAATTCGTTGGTAAAACCGTTACTTTACCTGTCACAAATAGGCAAGTACCGATCATTTCTGACTCTTTCGTCGACCGGGAATTCGGGACAGGGGCAGTCAAAATTACACCCGCCCATGACCCTAATGACTATGAAGTCGGTTTAAGACATAGCCTGCCTAGTATTACGGTAATAAACTTCGAAGGTAGAATGTCCGATAACTTACCTGAGGCTTACCGAGAATTATCAGTTCATGATGCCAGATTAAAGATAGTTAAGCAGCTTGAAAAGGAAGGCTTTATAGTCAAAGTTGAGCCGCTGAAACATTCAGTTGGACACTGTTATAAGTGCGGAACTATCATCGAGCCTCTACTTAAAGATCAATGGTTTGTAGATATGAAGCCCTTGGCTGAGAGGGCAATCGCTAACCTAGAGAAGGACAAAATTACTTTCTTCCCGGCGAACAAGAAAGACCAATTGATTCTTTATCTTAAAAACTTAAAAGACTGGAACATTAGTCGGCAAATTGCTTGGGGAATACCTATTCCAGCCTTTCAGAATATCGACAACCCCGATGACTGGATATACGATACCCAAGTCCAAAACGAAACATTAACAATAGATGGCAAGACTTACAGACGCGATCCTGATGTCTTTGATACGTGGTTTAGCTCTGGTCAGTGGCCATTCATAACATTGGGCTATCCGGACAGTAGTGATTTCTATGAATTTTATCCAAATAGCCTAATGGAAACAGGCGTAGACATCCTATATCAGTGGGTAGCCAGAATGATTTGTCTAGGTCTATATGTTACAGGTAAGGTGCCCTTTGAGACGGTTTACCTACATGGCATGGTTCGCAGCGCAGATGGACGCAAGATGAGTAAAAGTCTTGGCAATGTTATACCGCTCGAGGATACGATCAAAGAATTCGGTACAGATGCTCTAAGATTAGGAATAATAGCTGGACGAAGTCCTGGTGACAGCTCGGCATACGCGCCAGCCAAGATTGTTGCAGGAAGAAACTTCTGCAACAAACTCTGGAATATTGCCCGTTACATCGAGAATAAGGTTGACGATAAACGCCTAGACCATACAACCGCCAAGCCAAATACTATTGCTGATCACTGGATATTGTCCAATTTACAACGTATTACCACTAGCGTATCAGAGCATTTGGCAAACTACAGGTTCCCTGAGGCCTACGATGAACTTTATCACTTCGTCTGGGATGACCTAGCAGATTGGTACATTGAAGCCTCCAAGTACCAGACTGATGACGCTGTCTTACTGCAAGTTTTTGAGGCGACTCTGATAATATTGCATCCATTCGCACCCTTTGTAACTGAGACTATTTGGCAGACCTTGTTCATAGACAAGGAGACGCTTCTAATTGAACAAGCCTGGCCAAGCATGCTCTCTTATGACGAAAAACTAGCCGCTGAATTTGACCAAGTTAAATCGATCGTTACTGAAACACGCTTTATAGCCGGTAGCCTGAAAACATCTGACATTAAATTGCACGTTCTTGCTGAAGATTTTTCAGCCAGCATCGAATTGATCGCAAAGCTAAGTAAAGTTAAAACTGTATCCGAGGAAGTTCTGACCGATAGTGGTTTTAAGCTAACTCAGACCGTTAAAGCTGCTTGGCTGGACATAGATGACAACGCCTTAAAGGACTATAGGAAGACTCTTGAGAGCAAAAGAATTTCTCAAATAGCAGTAATAGCCGGTTTAGAAAAAAGATTGAACAACCCTGAGTACACCGAAAGGGCACCTAGAAAGATTGTTAAGGAAACAAGGCAGCAGCTTGAGTCTGCTAAAGAAATACTGGAAACTATCAAGAAAGATTCTCAAAAATTTTCGGCAGTTGAGTAGTTTGAAGTTTGTTGGGAACCAAATCTCGGTCTTCTAATTCAAGCACTTCTCGAATCCTAGCGATAGATTCATCGGGTCGGTAGCCATCAAACCAAAGAACCTTCCAGCCAAGCATATCAGCGGCCATAAGGTTGGTTCTGGAGTCGTCGATTAATAAGATTTCACTAGGGTCACATTGGGCGCGCCCAGTCGCTGCTTCATAAATTTTCACCTCAGGCTTGATTGCTTGAACTTCAGACGAGTCAATGATGGAATCGTAGGCAACCTTGGGAATAAATTGCTTTTCGAGCAGGGAATTGATAAGTCCGGGCATAATATTTGATAACAGGCCGACCCCATAGAGTGAAGCTACCCACTTAACGATCTCATCCATGCCAGGCATAGACTCTACTGTGCTTAAATAGTAATCTTGCCAGCGCAGAGTAGGGAAGTGCAATTTTTCTGCTAAAAGCTGGTTGAACTCATCCATACCAATAAGCCCGCGGCAAATTTGATCATTATAGTGCCAAAATACTGTCTCGACGGCATCAGTCGGTTGTCCGGAATCATGGGCAATTTCCGTAAATGCTCTCTGATAAAATCGCACCAAGCAGCCATTAATATCGAAATACACGAAACGTATACCACTCTTCGAGGTGTGTCGTTGTTTTGCTGGGCCACCTGAATTTTTCGTGCTACCAATTAGCTGATCTAGAGAGATATCTAAGACAGTAGCTATCCTTTCAATAGTAAAGATTGAGGGTGCTTTGATAGCCCCTCTTTCAATTTTTGCCAGAGTTGAATAACTTAACCCTGACTTCTGACACAAGCTTTGTTGTGTCAGCCCCGCAGCACGCCTTGCATCTTGCAGGCGCTTCCCCAACCCTTTTTCATCCATAGCCTTATAATACTGTCAAAAACTAAAAATTCAAAGGAGTATTAGGATTAAATGGCTACGCGTGTAGGATGTATTTAAGAAATGTAAATAAGACTATGAACGCGATCGCACCTACAAAAAAAGCAGTAGTATAACTTGACGATGGATTATTACTTCTCTTAGAGATCTTTACATACACCCAAGTACCAACTCCTATGGCGAACATTGCCGAAATTAACCAATCAGCCATATTACTTTTTTCCCTTTATGACTTTTTCAAAGCATAGTTGTTTGTTATCGGATACCATACTGAACATAGTACGAAGTTATTAGTCATTCGTAAAGTGCATGCAGTAGTTTATTTGGATTATTTGTCCTAGGGTCTTAGTAGAAGAGTTTGGTACAATAACAGATAAGGAGAGGTGACCGAGTGGTTGAAGGTGCTGCTCTCGAAAAGCAGTGTACGGGAAACTGTACCGAGGGTTCGAATCCCTCCCTCTCCGCCAGATAGATTATGGAACTTTTTCAAGAGGCCAAAGGCCGTGAAAGAGGCAGAAAAGGTTTGTTAAAACCTGTTTTGGTCTCGTCGCCAAGTTGACAAATTATCGAATCCGTGCTATATTATAAGTACTATGAAGAACCCAAATAAAATCACAAACTACAAAAAGGCTGTTAAAGCACTAGCAGCTGCATCGGCCTTAGCGATCGCAGCCACTGGTATAGGCGCTACTGAAGCCAGCGCGAGTTCTGCTGCTTCGCATAAACCAGCAATAAGTGCAGAAGCAACAACGCTTAAAGCACTGACTGGAGTAGTGGCTAATCTTGAAAATGGAGGACAGGCTAAAGTAGCAGCCCATGCTATCGAAATCGCCGGGGCAACAGGAGCGGCAACAGGTCAACCGATTGTCTTTGAGTCAAAAGGTCAAACTTATTTTGCCTATACACAAGAGTATGGTCCTAATTTTGACCAAAAGAGACCTGCGGATGTTGCAGGCGACATGGCAATAGTTAAAGAACCAATCACCGACGTAAGTATGTCACTAGAAGAAGCGCATCTGGATAAAAAGGGGATATTAGTTGACGAGAACGAGATTGGTGTTGGCTATTCAGTCGGTGGCGAGTCGGGTAAATAGGAATTATACAGACTGAAATTATTCCAGATTTCTTCGGCTAAGGTTCGGCAAAGTAATCACTTTGATATCCGTTAATTGTAAGCTAGTGTGAAGCGACTCGAAAAAACGATAACAGTATATTAGTGCGGTTCGAGTCTCATTCTTCTCGCTAAATGAGCTTTAAAGTTTTAATAGATAGTGTTCATTGGACACTATCTCAATTTCGTTCTTTATTATTGCCTCAAACAAATGACAAAAGCAAATAGAAGTTAAGTATTGCGGAGCCTATGATCAACGATTTCATTCCAAAAGTAATTTTGTCATGGTTCTTGCGATACATGATCATGAATAGTAGAAAGGTTTCTGGCAGAAAGTCCAGCGCATAGCGATAGCCAAATTCTTGTACGCCAATACCGTAGTAACAAAGCACGAGCAAGGCAATGATCAGTATAGCTACTGTTAAGTTCCTGGACTGCCTGTCGAATTTCGACCACTTATTCGTAAAAATAGACAGCAGGTATGGAGAATTCAAAAAGATACTCATCCCATAAATATTATTCTCTATATAGGGGAACTTTAGTGACCAGGATGTATTGTCTTTTAAGACTGGGATAGGTGCCCTGAAGAGCAAGCTATAAAGATTTGTTGGTAGGTGCTTAATGCTGAATATGCCCATAGAGCGGGCTTCCGCCGAATCACTACTGATAAGCTGGTATTCATAGCCACCATTAAATGGATTATGGAAGCGTATAAAATTATATAGGCCCTGAATTATGACAGCCAGCACAACAGGGAAGAATAGAACTGTTAACTTTTTAATTTTAGTCATTAATATGGACTTGTGACTGATTAGTTCTAGGCCAAAAAAAACAATTATTGGCGCAGCGGTTGCTCGAGTTAGAAAAATGAGGCCACATATAATTCCAATCAACCACCAACGCTTATGTGCATAAAACTCGTACAGGCTCCAAAAAATAAGAAACGTGGTTAAAACTTGCGCGAAGAACCAGCTGCTTGATACGACTGACACCCCAAAAAAAACACTGCCGAGAGCAAAAGCCAGCGAAAGGAAAAGACTATCTTCCTGTGAAAAGGCCAAGATTCTAGCTAGCTTGTATATAAAAAACAATGTTCCAACTACCAGTACCCATTGTAGATATCCCTGGTAGAAAAAATGGTGGAACAGATTCAAGAACCAAACGAAAGGCATAAGTAATATTGCCGGAAACGGCCCCTCGTCCCAATAGATTCGGCCGTGATACAACACTGGGTCTTGGCCTTTCCCACCAATTGGCGCCAGAAAGTTTAGATGTCCGTGAATAAATGCTTGTGCTAAATCGGAGAATTGCTGACTACCGCCGGCGATTATACTAAAAATTATTATGAAGAATACTAAAAATATCGGAACTAAAAAGATAAAGATATATCTGTAGGGCTTACTCTTTAGTGTTGTTATTATTTTTTGCGTCACTATACCCAACTATAGCTTATAAACATTAATTAGTAAGCTACATTTTTGTTATAAGCTTAAGGACGGTGTTACAATGTCAACATGAAGGATGACAGAGAAGAAACAGAAAAACCAACAGGGAAACGGGCAACCTCAGCTGACGACAAAAGTGAACAAGAAGGTAGCTGGAAATACTCCTCCGGGACTCAACCAGAATCATCCTCGAATATAAAGGATGACTCTCTTCTTGATATTAGTTGGTCGGCTTCGGAATTTATAGCTCATAAGAAAGATGTAGGTTGGTATGTAATACTAGCCTTGATAACTCTAGCAATCGCTGCCGTTACCTATATTTTAACGCATGACAAAATGTCTACGGCCGTAATTGTTCTTGCGGGGGGAATATTTGGCTTCTACGCAGCCCGGAAACCCCGTCTACTCAACTACAAAATAGACAGATCCGGCGTGACCATTCAAACAAAGCTATTCGGCTATGATACTTTTAAATCTTTCGCGGTAATAGAGGATAGTGCTTTACCAAACATTGTGTTATTGCCTCTCAAGCGGTTTATGCCCAGGCTATCAATCTACTTAGACCCCAGCAGTGAAGGGAAGGTTATTAAAGCTTTGACGGAGAGAATACCTCAAGATTCTTACCAGCAGGACATCATTGAACGGTTGATGCAAAGAGTTAGGTTCTAGCTAAAACAGTGCGTAGATAGCTGCTAGCCCCGAAATACCCATTATCACAGTTAGTAACCAACCAAGCGTAGTTGATAGTTTCCCGTTCTTCCACTCCCCCATAACATGCTTGTTGCTCGCTAGGAGCAAAATTAACACTAGTATTATTGGGGCTACTATTCCATTGAGTACTGCCGAGTAAATAAGTGCCTTAATCGGGTTTAGGCCTATGAAATTTAAGCCCAGGCCAACAAACATTGAAATAATAATTACCCCGTAAAAACTATAAGCCTGCTTCAATTTGTTGCTTAAGCCTTGTCTTTTGCCGCCCATACTCTCACTAATTGCATAGGCACTGGAGCCAGCTAAAACAGGTATAGCTAGTAGGCCCATGCCCAGAATACCGATAGCGAAAAGCCAGTAACTTGCATTACCGGCAAATGGGCGAAGAGCTTGAGCAGCTTGGGCTGCAGTGTTGATATTGGTTATTCCGTGAGCAAAAAGAACACTTGCGCAGGCTGCCACGATGAAAAACATCACAACATTACTTAAAAACATCCCCGACCAGACATCAATGCGCATTTTTTTCATTTGAACTTTATCACTGCCCATTCTTTGTTTAACCGTGGTTTGACCAATTGCAATCTCCTCTTCGATCTCTTGAGAAGTTTGCCAGAAAAACAGATACGGTGTTATGGTTGTGCCCAAAACGGCACAGACAAGCAGAAGCTGGTCCTTGCTGAACGTTATATGTGGCAGAACTGCGTGCTTGATAACTGTATGCCAATCTGGGTGAGCTAGTATTGCCGATATGATATATGCAAATAGTACCAATGCCAGCCATTTGAGATAACGAGCGTAGCGAACATAAGGTGTAAATATCTGCAGCAGTAGAATAAATATGGTAAATCCAACCACCAATAGACTAAAATTAAACTTTGGCCAAAGAAGCTGTATAGCATTTGCCATGGCCCCTATGTCAGCCCCAATATTGAAGGTATTCGCCGCAAACAGAAATGCTGCGCTGGTATATAGAATTTTTCTACTGAAGTGAGTCCGAATATTGCCGGCTAAACCGCGGCCAGTAACCAGACCTATACGAGCACACATTTCTTGTACGACAGCCATTAAGGGAAAGGTAAATGCGGCCAGCCATAATAGACCAAAGCCATATTGTGCACCAGCCTGTGAATATGTAGCAATGCCAGATGGGTCATCATCGGAAGCTCCTGTCGTCAGGCCAGGCCCGAGTAAATACCAGTAGTTCTTAGCTCTTTGGAGTGGATTACCGCCACCCATAGGCACCTTTGAGACAAGCTTCTTACTACGCTCAACGCTGCGGTCGAGAGCCTGTGCTGGGGCTTCAATGGTCTTTTCTAATAAGTTTTTTTTCATTTTTTAACAATGCTCTAGCTATTAGCATAGTGCTTAAGGTTATAAGGTGCAAATCGGGATACTAAAATTAGAAGACTTATCAGTCCCGTGAGCTCAGGAACCGAACCTGCGCTGACGACCAGCATAATCTAGAAGAGCCTCTTCTAGGTCTGTAACAGTGAAAGCTGGCCAGTATTTTAATACAAACTTAAGTTCTGCATAAGCTGCAGACCAAAGCATAAAGCCACTCAAGCGCTGCTCGCCAGATGTTCGTATGATTAGGTCTAGAGGGGGCAGTGATGGGTCATAGAGGTTCTGATTGATTAGCTCTGGCGTGACATCTTCGGGGTTCGTGCCTTTTCGAATAAGATTGGCAAAGGCATCGCTCAACTCTTGTTGGCCACCATAATTGAGACATAATACTAGAGTACCACCAGTGTTGTGGGCGGTTTTTTCTTCACCAGATTTTATTGCGTCAAGGATTTTTTTACTCAAACCTTTTTCGGTACCAACAAAAACTATCTTAATGTTTCGCTTGTCTAATTTATTCAATTCGACTGTTGAAACCCAATATAGTAGATCCATGAGGTAGGCAACTTCTTCTTCGCTACGATTCCAATTCTCAGTTGAGAAGACGAAGGCCGATACATAGTGAACATTTCTATCAAATGCAGCAAGAGCGATTTTCTTTAATCTTAAGTAGCCACGCCTGTGTCCCTCGAATGGTCTCAGCCCTTTTTCCTTAGCCCAGCGTCGATTACCATCCATGATTAGGCCTAGATGGTTTGGCATATTACTTAAAAGATCTGCCTGGATGTCTTTGGATAATGATTTATCTGGCATTGCTATATAATTTTAACACCAAAATGCAATAACAGACCTAAATATGTAATTAATGTATTATTAGTCCATGTCACAACAGCCAAAGTTAGCCATATTTGATATCGATGGAACGATAGCGCATGAGGGGGTTATACCTCCGAGCATTGTCAAAGGCTTCCAACATCTTCACCGTAGAGGATATATCACTACGGTCTCAACAGGCAGGGGATATATACGTCTTAAAGAATTATTGGGAGACCTATTTGAAACTATTATTTCACCTGAAGCCTTAATTATAATTGAGCATGGTACCAAAATCGTCAACCGACAAGGCAAGGTAATATTTGGTGAATTTTTCTCTGAGCGGGAAATAGATCACGTCGTTGATTTTACCAGAGCCAACATAGAACTTTTTAAATTAGCTTGGTTCAACCCGATTGATGTTTCACGAAAGGTGCAAGTTTGGTGTGTCGACGAGAAAGATCTTCAGTCAGAAACGGTCAAGAGAGGGCACTATGCTGATGTATTTACGTGTTCTATTGGCGAGCTGGAAGAATTACTACTGCTGCAGCGCCTTACAAATGTAACGCTCAGGCTTAAAGATTATGTCAAAGTTGAGAATTTAAAACTTGCCTTTACGCGTACAGATACAAACGTTATTTTTCAAGACAGCAACATGGAATTTGTCAAAAACAATACTAACAAGGGTCTGGCCGTTGAGTATCTAGCTAAAAGGTTAAAAGTAAAAAATGATAATCTACTGATTGCCGGTAATGCTATCAACGACGTTGAAATGCTCGATGTTGATTCCGGGATTGCCATACTCGTAGGCCAAAACGAGGAGCGTTCTACGATACTCTCGTATTTGTCACAACCAGAGAAGATTATCACTGTGGATACGCCTCACGACTTAGGGACATATTTATTAAATATTTGAATCTCTAACGAGCTTCATCCGTTCTTTATTGTTTAACTTTGAGATCAATTCCAAAATCAGCGATCGCTTGAATTACATTATCTAGCGGTAAGCCGCAGACATTGTTATAATCTCCAACAATTTTTTCGATAAAGTTTTTGCCAAGGCCTTGAATGGTATAGGCACCAGCTTTATCAAGGACATCTTCCTTGGACAGATAATCAGCGATCTTTTCGGATGTAAGTTTTTTAAAATATACTTTTGTTTCGACCGCAGCAGCATAGCTCTTCCCGGAGTCCGAATCAAGGATAGTAAAGCCTGTTATAAACGAGTGGCATTGTCCGCTTAACATTGTAAGCATTTCCCGAGCCCGTTCAACTGTATGGGGTTTGCCGAGTAGATGGCCTTCGAAAACGCCAAAACTATCAGCTGCTAAAATTACCGAGTTCTTATGCCGCTTGGCGACGTCATATGCCTTACCCCTAGACAAGAAAATTGCTAGATCTTTGGGCGCCATGTCTAGCCCCATATCTTCTTCATAGCTACTTACATCTACCGTAAAAGGGTAGTTGGCACCCTTAAGGATTTCTCTGCGACCCGTAGAACCGGAGGCTAATATTAGACTTTTCACAATGTTATCTTAGCAAATTATCAACCAGGGAGTATTGGTATATCACTCGACTATCCAGTTTTATGCTACGGCATTATCGACAAAGTCAGAACCTTAATAACGCTCGATTTATCTTAGTTTCTTAACGAAGGTGACGTAATTTATAATAGCCGGCTGCATACAATGCCCCCCAAGCAGTAAGCCCTTCTGCCTGAAGAAATGTCTCAGATGAGTGAACGTTATGGCCGTCTAATATACCTATAGATGGCGCTATGACTGTAGATAGAGCCATTGCACCAAGTTGTAGCACGGTTTTTTAATTCTTAGTTAAGCCCTCATACCCATTTCGTATTTGCGATAACCTTCTAGTAATAAAATTGCCTCTGCGGACTTCCTCGGTAGTTGTTACTTCATTTAAGCTGACTTGTGATTCCAATCCAGTTGGTATCGCAACAGCGCCTGGGGTCAACTCGCCATCGTTTATATCTTTTGGGGCTACTATTTTTTGTTGGTTTTCTATTTGCGGTAGTAGATTATTAATGCCGTCTGCAAAAATTTCATTTGACATAACTTAATATTAGCATAAGGTTGTTGAATTGTCAATCTGGTTATATTGGTGCGCGTGACAGGATTCGAACCTACGACCTTCGGCTCCGCAAGCCGACGCTCTATCCAGCTGAGCTACACGCGCCTATTTGATGTCTGGCGGAGAGGGAGGGATTCGAACCCTCGCTGGAACTTGCGCCCCACTAACGATTTAGCAAACCGTCCCCTTCAACCGCTTGGGTACCTCTCCAGACCTGATTATCTTACTATATGATAGATGTATTGACACCTATTAAGCGAATAAAACTGGCGGGACACTCGGGTCTAGAACTTTACACCCAGTCTTAGACCTTACCATGTTCCAGTAGAAATGAGACACATTTTTAGCTGTTTTGTCTCATTCTGGGAGTATTATATCTGAAAAGTGAGACAAATGAGACACTAGTCGATAAGTTGCTTATAAATTGAGCAAATCCCACTTATTTAGATATTTTTCTTCGGTATCGCTAAATTTACGCATAGTTGTTGCATTATGTGCTTGCCCTTGTCGACCAGGGGTTGTTCGCCAGATCTCGTGAGTCTCTTTTGCATACCTAGCAACAATTTCACTCGGCACAATAAAATATTCGGGTGATCGAACTCCCTCGTGTAAATTAACAAATACATAGAATAAGTTATCAGCGAAGTAATTTTCGGATTTCTGGTTTAGTATCCACTCTCGAGCTGACCTACGATTTGTTTTAACTTGGATGGCTACTGATTTTGTAGCATCTGAATTGGAACACAGTATATCTACACCCCTGGTGTTCCTTAGTGTGATAGAGGCGATATAGCCTTTTGCTGTCAGTTCTGCTGCAACATAATATTCACCAGCTACACCAGAAAGGACAGAGGACAGTTTATCTGATGCTAGATCGTTGTCAGTCATGGCTTTATTATAGCTTAGAGCAAAATATCTTCACCGTTTTTACCTTTGATCGAGTATGCATTTCTGGATTTATCAGTGTCGATACTATTATCTTTAGGTTTCAATTTTCTAGTCTTCATAACCAGATTCTTTATATCTTCCTCTCGCTCATAAGCTCTAATTTTTCCATTCAAATAACCTAGGCGATAGTTGATACCATCGCTCATTAATCGCCAGTTAGTATCGATTAGAGCTTTGTCTACTAGCTTCTTGAGAGTTTTTCTACTGTCATAGTCTTCACGCCCAGATTTACTGTCTAAACAGCTAAAACCAATGAATACATCACGTCCCATTTCTGGTTTATCTAAGCTAAATTCAATGTAGCCAGCTTTTTCTAAAGACGGGGCCAGTAATGGCGTAAGTTCAGCGATCTTTGGCTTCTTAACTTCTTTCATCGCGTCATAAATATGTTTGTTATCCTCTTTTTCTTTGAATTCTTTGCCAAGTGCAGCCATTTCTAGGAGTCCACGCCTTATTTCAAAGAGCTTGTCGCGAAACTCTTTATCCTGAAGGCAAAAATGAGCACGATCTTCATCGTAATTGGGGTCTGGCTTCTCTTTTTTGTCTTTAATATCAATCTTATCTTTATAGCTGTGTTTGCAGGACGGACAAGTATAGGTAAAAGTCATGGCAGTCTTAGTTTCAGTTGTTGTATGAGTCATTTCAGCTTTACACTTTGGGCAGAGTGTCGGTTTTAGCTTCCAAGGTGTGCCATCTTCCCAGAAGGCACTATTCTTTTTGCAGTGCGGACAGCTCAGCATAAACATTACTTCTTCTGGATCATCATAGTTAGCATCTTCATTACGGTGCGTAAGAGACTTATCTATAATCCGTAAACCTTGTTTACCGCAGTGTTTACAATGTGGTTCTTCAGATAATCTAGCACTGGCAATTTGCTCATCCTTTTCTTCGTCTCTAGTTATCCATTCACTGATTTTCTGGTCACGGTTTTCGTAACGATACAGTAAGTCATCACCAACTGTCTGCATATAAAACACGTTCAGTAGAATTGCATTACCGGGACGGTCAATTTTGTCATCCTTAGGTAGCTTTTTTTCAAATTTTAAATAAAAATCATCGTAATAAACCATACCACGCCTAGCATCTTCTACGGTGTGGCGATCGTAGACATCTTCGTAGTATTGCCGGTCTTTCAGATGAGTGTAACTCATATAGCGAGTATAATTATATATGTTTAAAAGGACATATATGGATCAAATTATCTATAGTACGGAGTTTTATTGTAAGCTTTGTGAAAAACCCGCTAGAATCGATTTACACTCGGAAGATTCTAATTTTCCAATCACGGATAAAATAAAGGCAGATGTTTTGGAATGGGGTCAGCATTATCACTGGGTCGATAATCATCAGATTTGTGCAATATGCGGAAAGTTTGTCGATACTGACAAGAAAGAACTAGATCTAATCCAAGTTGAAGTCATGCAAGGAGATGTGCATCCGCTCTATACGAAGTGGGATACCTACCCTGATAGAGGATTATTAACTGTACACAAGGCTTGCGCAAAGAAGATGTTTGCAGAGGCTAGTTAGTAGAAAGCTATTTGTAAGTCGATTCTTCTTCTTGCCGTGTTAGTCCCTCTATCTCCGACTGTTCTAACTCTTTAGATATAATTTCACGAGTTTTTCTAATCTGGGCATTTGTAATTTTCTTTCTACCCTTTAGCATCCTAGCTTGTCTGTCTTTCATTTCATCCGAAGCGTCATTATCAGCACAGATTCGTACATATGCACAAATATCAAGAACAGTATGGTCGAGCATATAGAGTATATGCTGACGAAGTTGAACAACATGTGGATTAAATATTCCAACTTCTAATTTATAGCTGGCACTTGTTATTTTGTTCGTAAATAGATGTTCGGCTAGCGTATCCTGTGCACGAGTTAAATTAGTAGAGTCAAGATTTACTCTACGTAAGTCGTAGTAGAGATCATTTAACATATTAATTAGTTTAATATCGTATAAGCTTTCAAAGGGAGCTTCATCTGTCAGTATCTGGATTGGTCTTTGAAAAGTTGGTAATCCAATATTATTTGCTTCAATTATTGATTTAAGGGCGACTGTATTGTCTTCCAGAGAAGCCCTTATCACGTTCATTTGACGCTGCAATCTTACTATTGAGTTATAGTGCTTAACTCTACGTTCATGGTCACGAGTGCGTTTATCTCTTAGGTGATCCGTGACTACTATACCTGCCGTGGTCGCAGCCGAACCAAGCAACGCCCCGAATATAGAACCAATGAGTGCAGCTATTGCTTGTTCTCTGAGCGCTTGGTCGGGGATTAAGATATGTAACGAGGGTCGTAAGATAAATATTATGACTATCAATAAAAGTATAGCTACGACACCCCAGACGATAAACAATATGCGAATATTTGAAAGTAGTCTTCTCATCATAGGTTATTATAGCTCGCGGAGTATCTGTTGCGAGTTATCTCTCTAATATGAGATACTATTTTTAGATGAGAGGTGGGAGAATGCTGAGGAAATTTGTACGCAATCACTCGGGAAAGACCACTAAAGGGCGAGAAATCATTTCTTAAACTATGCAAAGAGGTTGGAATCGATCCTGCCAGTGATTCTGCATATAGCGTAATAGTTGCCTTATACGATGACATAAAAAAGGACAAAAGTAGTGATGGATTAACACTAAACATATCGGGTTCGTGGGGTATCGGGAAAACATCTTACGCAAATATTCTTGTAGACAAGCTTAAACCTGGAAATCTGGTAATAAACGCCCGCAGCATGTTTTATGGTAACTTTGACGAATACATTAATAGCTTTTTTGGGCATCTTTATAAATCACTACACAAGAATTTTGGGATAAAACTTAAAGACCTCAAGCGGTTATCAAAGAATGTAACTGTTTCGCTGGGAGCAGGTCTTAACTTCGGCTTCTTTTCTCTTAGCGCAAATCATTCAAGACAAATTCAGTTTGATAAATCAGTCAGTAGTGATGAATTGTTGTCCGAGCAGTCCGCACTAAATAACAACCTTGCAGCCCTATCCCCCCGTAAAGTGATCGTCGTTCTAGATGATGTTGATAGATTAAGTCCAACCGAGCTAATTACGCTCTTAAGATTGGTTGAAGTTCTCAAACAGTTAAAAAATGTCATCGTAATAGCTGTTGGGGATATCAGAACTATGGGGGATATTCTTGAGTCGGGCGAAGTCCCAAACCCCTATTCATATGCTAGAAAAGTATTCGATCACAGAATTCACCTTACTAGAAATCTCCGTGATGTTGAGAACATTTTACATCTCATGGTTCAGAATATCATCCAAGAGAAATTAAACGATGCACAGAAGTTGGCTATATCTGAAGCCTATTACTTCCTGGTATTAAGGCAAATAATTCAAAACATACGCGACCTCGCGACTGAGCGTATTGATTCCAGTTCAGAAGAATTAACACGTTCAACTACAGGATTATTTTGGACATTATTAAACTCTGCGGGTGATAGTAAGCTTGGACCAGTCTATGATGGCATTAGGGGTTTCTTTAGTACTTCTTGGCGTACCCCAAATCAGAGTGGTACTCACAAAATATGGGCTGTCTCAAATAACGAAATTGTTCCGCTGGATAATACTACAGATGGAATGGCTTTATTAACTTTAAGACCCCGCGGTGATCTGCGGCCATGGGAAACAAATGCAATATTCAGAGAGATTATGCCTGCATCTTATTGGTCAACATTGATAGTACCTAGTCCTGACGAAACGACAAAAGTTGAAAAGTATCAGTTCACAGGTAACATAAGCGACATTCGACAACTATTTGCTAGTCTTGACAAAGATGAACATCAACCTAGAGAAATCCTTGGAACTCAAGAGCCGGAGTCCCGTTGGTCTATTGTAAAAAAGTTTATGACGGACAGGAACCGCAACGAAATGACTAACGACCATTCTTTAACTCAGCTTAACGACTTACGCTTGTTAAAAGGTTTTGCGTCTGCCATTTCAGAGCGACTGCCACAAATTCTTTCTAACGATAACCCCTCGAATGAGCACAAACGACTCGAACTATTCGTGGAATGCGCAGACACCTTTGAAGCATTAATAAGGATTGAGAAAGGGGATTTATGAATCACCATCCAAACGCTGAGATCACGGTGCTAGTATTACTAGTTGTATTTGTTATTTACAACTTAATTAACTATGTACTCGTAAAACCATTGCTCACGATGCTCTATGGAAAATACAAAAATGAGGCAGCAGCTCTTGAGAACAGCTCAAGTATTTCTGAGGCTTTTATTAAAAATTCAGGAATTAGCGAAGAGCGAGCAATTCTGGAGATACTAAGCCATAGGCAATACCGTATAGACCTTTATCGCCAGAAGGGTGCTCCAAATCAAACCTATTGAGCTCTATTGGGTTATCTCCAGCTTTATTAACAATTGCTTTAAGGGCATGTTTAATAAGCTCCTCAATGTTGTGCACGGAAGCATCGGCGGGTTGATAGATCGTATAATTCTTTATCGCCATACGAGTAGTGTATCAAACACCCGAATAGTACGAAAAGGACGGCCTAGCTATCCTTATAGTCCTTATTGTGAGAATGCACAGCATTACGGTTAATTTGCATCAAATTTTTATATGCTTCGTTGACTTTTTCTTTGTGATTCGCTGCTGTGTGTTTAGACTTGGAAGACTTTTTTGATTTTTGCTTTGTACTCTTTTTCTTACCAGTATATTTAGTGTGATTATTGCCCATTATACCCTCAATAACACCGTGTCCTTTGGTGGTGAAATCATCGTATGAATAGCTAACCCCCATAAAAAAATCTTACCACATATTTGAAATATTATTTACGAGGGTACTGTATTAAAGGAACAGCTTTAGTATTGATTGGTTCCCCACGATAGATAACGTTATAAATAGTTCTATAATTCTAATATGGAGCACGTCGTATATGAGTATTTTCAGAGCATGAACCCCGTCATTAGTTGCCCTGTAGCTGATATATTTGACGGCGATGAACGTGTAATTGGTAGCGCAACAATGATAATGCCAGGAATGTTTCTGACAGCAACACACGTGGTTCAAGATTGGCATGATCGTAGTACGGGTAATAAAGGAGTTGATGTCAGTACTACGGAGCCTGAAGATGCTGGAGATTTTAAGGTTAAGATATGGCAGACCCTGAAGGATGGCCGACTTGCGGAATGGCATGCAGATGAGATCGTGTCGATGGTCGGTTACGACGTTGCTATCCTTATTGATCATGGTACCTTTAACGATGTAGCTAAAGAACTGATAGACAAGGATGTATTACCACTAATTCGGTTCGACCTTCATCCACCAAAGGTTGGTGGTAAGCTGTTAGCGATTGGATACCCTAAAACCCAAACTAAAAAAACAGAGAACGGACATCAACACCTCGTTAATTATTTTAGTCATGAGGGGGTAGTAGAGGATATAAAGTACGAGGGCGCGGGTTTATTAAAGTATCCGTGCTTTCAGACGGACATAGAAGCAGACGGCGGCATGAGTGGATGCCCCGTCCTAAAGGATAGCCTAATCTGTGGGATCGTATCCTCAGGTTATGCGCCTACTAAAGACGTGCCAAAATACACGACGTTTGTCTCGTCATTATGGTCTATTTTCACTGCAAAACTTCCGCCAAACCTTACTGGTCATGAAAATGTAAGCCTTCTTGAACTTGCTAATATGGGCTTTTTGACTGTTATTGGTCGTAATCATATTAAACATGGTGAAGATGGTGATTACTGGCAGGAGGTCGTGGATGATTGTCCAGATTGTAGTAATATGGCGTAGGTTCGCTAATTTGGAAGGTTCTGAGTAAGTTTGGCTCCTTACGATAAAGGAGTTATAAGCGTAATAAAGCAAGATTCAGTTATGACTGTAGCTTTGCAAATAATTTATCAAGGTCCATTGAGACATCATTTTCAAGATTACTGCTGGACGTCGTGTTGTGTCTATATTGATCGTCGTCAATGTCGTAGTGAAGTATGTATCTTTCTGCAAATGCCACGATATGCTTCGTCAAAGCAATGAGATCTTCTAGCATAGAGTCACTGATCTCGATTACATCAGGATTTTTGTCTGCGTGAGCTAGATATTGATTACGAAGAACCTTAAGTGTTTCAATTGTTTTATTACTACTCAACTTATTCTTTATTAACTCAAGCTCAGCCTGATCTATATTGTAGTTTTCACTTACCTCCTTGAGCAGGTTGCTCAACGACATAGACGGACGACCCTTCTTGTCTTTACCTTCTATAAACAAAACTGCAAGGCTCATTATCGACGTATACCTTGCGTTATTGAGAGCCACCGTGAAGACTCCTTTGTAAGCATTCCAAGTATGCACATTGTGTCGTGCGCTTTCTTGACCTACGTGCCTTGGAGACATTTTGATCCTGAGCTGCTGATACAAAGTAAAACTAGTAAGTGCGGTATGGTACCAATCGCGTATGCTCTCTATGTAGCTAGTTAAGTCTTTTGGCTGATCATTTTTCATAGTATGTAGCATATCAAACAAAAAAGACTTTCGAAGAAGTCATTTAAACATAAGCATATTGGCTCGCCATGTGGGATTCGAACCAAAAATACATAAAAGTTCCACAATTTTGGAGATTTAAGGTGTATTCACGCAGTTCCATACCTAGGTGGTATCAACTAAAAACTGGCTTTTGAGGCAAAATTGGAGCACATATCAAGTGCTGGCTACCTCTGTTATGTTCTTTGACCTTATAAAAAAGTTCCACAATCTATCTGGCGGAGAGGGAGGGATTCGAACCCACGGTACCGTTTCCGGTACGACGGTTTTCAAGACCGTTACCTTCAACCACTCGGTCACCTCTCCGCGTTGACTTGATTATAACCCATAAACTCTTCTGATAGAAAAATTGCCCCCGACCCCGTATATACCTAACTAAATTATGAATTAATGTAAACTGTTGTGTTTATTGTGTTGTAAATAATCCAGATTAGAGTTGCATATCCTTAAAGGGCTAAGTTATACTTCTAGCAAGACAAAAACGCAAGTTTTATAACTATTAATTCAACGTGGAGGGTAACAATGGCGCGACGTAATCGCAATGACGACCTGTTGATGGAAGAGGACGAGTTAACAGCAGCCTTCTTAGGTGATGATGATATGACTGTGTCCGATGATCCAACACAACCGGCCGCCGCACAAGACGAGTGGGATGAAGACGAGGCTGTTCCTGGACAGCTAGCAGTAGACGTCTATGAAACTAAGGAACGACTAGTAGTTAAGGCTCGAACCGCTGGCGTTAATCGAAGCGAACTCGATGTTAGTATCTCTGATAATACTTTAAGTATTAAAGGTACTCTATTAGCCAACGAGGATGACGTAGAGAACTACTTTGTACAAGAATGTTATTGGGGTGAGTTCTCTCGTAGCATAGCCCTACCAATTCCCGTAAAGGAAGAGGATATTGAAGCTGTTTTGAAAGATGGCGTACTTACAATTAGCTTTACTAAGCTTAAGCAAGACACTGTTAAGAAAATACAGATTCAATAGATTATATTCTTCTAACGGACACATACAAAAAAAGCCTGCTCAAACGAGCGGGCTTTTTTGTGATTACGAAACTTATACTATCTAAAAAGATGTGACACGTAGATAGTGCCACCCGCGGGATTAGTAACTACGGTTGTTGCTTTGGCTAGAACATAATGTACTATCACTTGCGCTAGAGCCACAATTACAAGCCCAATCAAGGCATATACAATTGTGTTTTTAGCTCCAGATACGCTTTGATCATTACCGCCACTGGTAACATAGCGGAAACCGCCGTAGATTATCATGATGATAGATATGCTACCCACGACCCATGAAAATATGGTTATTACCTCGTTGATCAAGGTGGATACAGCACTAGTACTATTGCTAGAAGTAGCCGAGGCACACACAGTGCCCGTGGCCTGAAGGTCTGTGCCACAATTCAGAGCGCTGCCTATAATATTCGACGCCGACGCGGCTGCTGGTATCGCAATTAAACTAAAAGCCGAGAGAACCACTATAAACATTTTTATTTTACTAATCATTTATATCACCTTTCATTATATTCTTTTGTATTTATAGCATAACAATTACTCATATTACAATAGCATAATAAAGGGTAGGTGTTTTATTTTAGTCAATATTAATCACCTCCAAATCTGCTCAATGGTAACGCTGCTAGTCTCAGCCAAGCGACACCTAACCTACATTAAATATCACAAAGCGTACCAGCACTTCGGCTATAGCCGCTACCGCCAACCCAATCACGGCATAAATGATTGTATTTCGGGCACTCGCCGTAGCATTTGCGTCGCCACCTGACGTAACAAAACGAAAACCACCAAAAATTATCATTATTATTGAGGCTATGCCAACTATCCAACTAATGATAGTTACTACTGTCTGTACTATTGACGTGACTGAGCTTGTTGAGTCTGCGCATGTAGTATTGCCATCAGATAAGTTAACGCCACTGCATGCTTGATCTGTTGCGCCGCTAAATAACGCTTCAGCATGTTGTTGTCCCGCAATGTTAAATACGGAAATAGCTAAAACCAGTATTATCATGATTGTAGTTATGGTTCGTGGTAATTTCATATATACTTTTTATACCTTTTGTAATACAAAAACAACTATTCCTTGAGCGGACAGTGCTATTGCGACACCAATTAAAGCATATAGTATAGAGTTTCTTGCTGAGCTAACATTATTAGGATCACCCCCGGACAATACCATTCTGAGACCGCTTATTATTATAATAATAATTGAGGCTATCCCGACGATATAGGCAATTATCTGGATAACTTCTGTTAGGATGCCGCTTGGCCCGAATATTGGGTTGGTGGCGCTTGGTGCGCCATTGCCGTCCTGGCAAACAGACGAATTAGTATCCTGACTAGTGCAGCTTTTGGTTAAAATGCTAACTGCGTGAACGCTCGGCAAATATATTGAAGACGCAAGCAAGAAACTAACTATCATAATTAATAATTTAAAATGTTTGTTAATACTAAACATGGCCCAGAACAAACGTTATTATTGCTTCAGCGCTAACTGCTATAATCAGACCTACTGCTGCGTAAATAATGGTATTTCTGGCTTGAGATATAGTTTGGGGGTCACCGTTTGCAAGAATGAATCTTAAACCAGCAATTACAATTATTAGAACCGCTAAAGCTCCGATGAATCCAAATAGTAGTTGAAAAATAGTTGTTATATTAGACCCTGAAGCTTGGACGATAGGCAAGTCAGTAGATCCACAAATATTTCCAGGACTACACTGCACTTGTGCTCCAGTTGCGAAAATTACCAGCGAGTGGAAAAATGGGCTCATTGTGACGTGAATCTCCCGGCTATAAAGGTAATTATTGTGGCTGCCGTTACGGCTATTACTAGTCCGATTATGGCGTTGAGAATTATAGTCCTGGCGGAGGCAGCTTTGTCTGGATTTCCTTGGCTGGTAATAAACTCAATTCCGCCATAAATTACCATAATTATTGCAACTATAGCCCCTATCCTTAGCAGAATGTCGATAATCGCGGCTATTACCAGATAAATGTCGGTTAAATGTTGAAACTCCGGCGTACCATCGCCGTTTGTAGGCAAGAACTCATACCACGTCGGCAAACCCAGGAAGCTAGTAGCTAGATGAGAGTTATGCATAACCGACAATAGTGGTAGAGATATTTTATTCATCAGCTAAAAAAGACTCCTGGTATTATATAGTTCAATATAGCATAAGCAAAAATAAAGATTAGGAGAGCTATTAAGGAAGCTCTTATCCTGTTGGTGGCACTAGCGACATTCTGAGGGTCATTCCTAGCCGCAGTAAATTGAACCCCAGCAACAACAACGGAGAGAACTACTGCTATGCCAACCCCGTCGCTAAGAAGTCTTATGACCGCAAAGGACATATCCAGAATTGGGTTACCTTTAACCTTACAGCCAAGGTCAATGCTAGTTTGAACTGGGCCACCATTCGACGAATCACCGCAACAATAAGTCCCAGGCGGAATAGGGTTTGCTAAGCAAGGCGACGTGGCCGCCGCTATAGATGTTGGGGCAAGCAATAGAATGAATAAGAACCCAGGCAGAATCAATAATCTCAAATATTTGTGTTTTTTGATTTTCATTACGCTATCAACTATAGCTCCTAGTAAACTAACAGGCAAGTTAGCGTAACGTGATAGGCAGAAAACTATGTGAAAATGCTTATCTTTATGCTATAAACAAAGGAGATGAAACATCTAAAAACAAAATTATTTTTTGGTGCTAGCGGCGTTGTTTTGCTAATTTCGGTAATGGCTGGTTTATCCGTAGGCCATGTTTCTGCTGCGACTACACCCAAAATATATGTCACTAGCGCCGGCGTAGATGTAAACGATACCGCAATCGTAGAAGTAGACGTACAGATATCCACTCTGGGTGGAAATACATCTCCAGGGCCGAATGCTTTCTCTGGTGACACTATTCAAGTAGTCGGAAATAATTACTTTATTCTTGATAGTTCTGGAAATCAGGTCGACCAGATCCCTAGCGCGATTAATTTGGCAATTATTGATGTTGGTAGCGGTAATCATCTAGGTACTTATGACTGCGGAAACAATACTGCCACTACTCTAGCTCCCTGCGGGTCGGATTATATAACGCCCGGTGACCAAAACGGAAAATTGACTATTTCGGCGAGCGGGGTAGTACCATACAGCGCTAATTTTGACGCATCAGATGAGAATAGCGCACCAAACGTAGCCCTTAACAGCTACAACTTTGTCGGTTGTCCATCCGGTACCAACATAACTAGTGGCCCTGCATGTAATACTAGCTCAGCAGCACAGAAGACATGGACCGTTCAATCATGCTCAGTTAATAATCCCAGCACAGCTGGTTCGCTAACCCTTGGTCTAGTAGATGGTGGTACTTGTGTGACGGTTCTAGGAAATACTGGTCTGGTGCTACCGCTACCCGCAGGATACAAAGCTCCAGCTGATCTATTAATAGCCGCACCCACCGGCCAATCCGCGCCAAGTTGTGACGAATCTGGATTTGTTCTGAGTTGGATTTTCTGTCCTCTTATAAACGGTATGGTTGATGGTATATCAGCCATTAATACGCACATCATAAAGCACGAATTACAGGTTACGCCAATTGTTACTAGTTCACCCACTGCGGCTTGTCAGACTAACCCAAACGGTTCGAGTTGTGACCCGGCACATTCCTATGCAATTTGGTCAGCCTTTAGGTTATACGGCAATATTATTTTAGTCATCGCACTGCTATTCTTGGTGTTTGGAGAAATAATGGGTGGTGGCGTTGTTGATGCTTACACCCTAAAAAAGATGTTACCTAGAATCCTAATAGCAGCTATTTTGATTAACTTATCTATTTATATCGTTGCAGCATTGATCGACGTAAGTAACGTCATAGGGAGCGGAATAACCTATCTCATAAACCAGCCTTTTGCTGCCGCTGGAGCAGATACTATAAAGTTCAGTGATCTGTCAGGATTGCTAGGTGGGGTGGGTGTAGCGGGCTCAATTTGGGCCGTTGGTGGCGTGCTAGGCGCTTCTGTACTCCCATTCTTGTTGTTATTTATAGTTCTACCGGCGTTTGTTGCCATTATTGGGGTAATATTGACTATCCTGCTCAGGCAAGCTCTGATCATCCTATTAGTGCTTTCTGCTCCGATCGCTTTTGCGCTGTATTGCTTACCAAATACTGAGCAATATTTTAAAAAATGGTGGAGCCTATTATTTAAAACCTTATTGATTTTCCCGATAATAGAAGCGTTCTTTGCGTTATCAACTGCACTGGCAATAACAATAAGCGCAACTGGTGGTAGTGATCCAATTACTCAGATACTTGCCGTGATTGCTTTATTTGTTCCACTATTCATGATCCCATTTGCCTTCAAGATTGCTGGAGGAATTCTCGGCGGCGTCTACGGAGCTGTTAATGGTACCGGGAAGAAGTTGACTGAAGCAATTAAAGGCAATCCAAACGATCCAAACAGTCTGCGTAATAGATCGAGAAGACAAATTCTGGAACGGGCAACTCAATACCAGGGGAAATTTGTAGAGCCTGGCCGAAAAGCTCTTGGTAATACTGCCAAAGACAGAAGACAGCGGGCCGTAACGAGAGTGGCTGATCTATTTGGAAATTATGATGCTCGAATAGCTGGATACAATGAAGCGGCCGCTAAACGGCGTGAAGTTCTTGCCAATTACGGGAACGATGATTTACTCTATGCGGGCGGTGGTTATGAGGTTAAGGCCGGCCAACAAAGACTGGATAAGAGTTATAATAGTAGCGGTCACAGCGAATACTACAACTCGAAGGGAAAGAAAATCAATAGAGAGATGTATTCCAAGGGCAAAAGTCTCTACGGAGGCTCCCAGCATGACATCACTCAATCACTTAACTATGCCGTACTTAAATCCCAAACGGACGGCGACCTTGAAGCTTTTCAATTTGCATTCAATAGAAATGCTGAAGCTAATAAATGGGATCAGAGTCAGATAGCAGGCAATTACCTTGGGGCAACTATCCCCTATAAAGGTAGGAATGTGTTTCTGCGCCAAGAGATTCCGAAACTTAATGAGGACGGAAGCGTTACGACTACCCATGCCGCAGACAATAGTCCAGGCGGTGATAGCGCATACTTTGGCGGCCTCAAGCAAATGCATACTGGCGGCGAGTCTTATAAACTAAGTTCTGTTTCAGCTCCAGATTGGATGACGATGAACACGAAACAAAAACAATTGGAGCAAAAAATAATCGATGGCACGGATACGCCAGTAGATCGTCGCAACTTAGCTATGACCTATGAAGTCCTTGACGGTGCCTCCCAAAGAATGCGAACTCCGGGTTACACCGAAACAATTAAGGGGGAGGGCGGAGAAGATCAGATTGTGGCTGGTGGAGCTTCGCCGGCTTCACAGGCTATCATCGAGAGTGCAGTTGGAACCAGAAGGTTTAATATCGGTGTCGCTAACCCTGATACGATGGAAAAGAAACTTACCTCTATACCGGAAAGAACAAATAATCAACTTATTTCACGTCCCGATATGGATCATATTGAACCCGTAATGACCACGGGGCCTGACGTTACTTAAGGTTTAAACAATGGCAACATATAAAGTAATCCAAGACGTTGAAGCCGAAGACAAGCTTATAGGCCCGCTGACACTTAGGCAGTTTATTTATGCAGGTGTTATGGCCCTATGTCTTTACTTAACATATATTGTCATGATAAAGGGTGCCGGTTTTCTTGCCGTCATCTTTATTCCAATAGCCCTTATGTCGGGTTTCTTCGCCTTCCCATGGAAGCTTAACCAACCAACTGAAGTCTGGGCTTTGGCAAAAATCCGTTTTATATTAAAACCTAGGCAAAGAAAATGGGATCAAAGTGGCACTAAGGAAGTTGTTGAAATCACAGCCCCAAAACAAGTAGTCACTGATTACACTAAGGGTTTGTCGCAAGTTGAAATTCAAAGTCGCCTTAAGACGCTTGCAAAGACCATTGATACAAGGGGTTGGGCGATCAAGAATCTAGACAACCCAGCTACCATAATTCCAAATTTTCGGTCTAATACAGGAACCGCTGACCGATTAATAGACATAGAAAAAATGCCGATAGTAATTACCCCAACAGATACTAGTGATGCCGAGGATATACTAGACGATAACAGCTCGTTAATTGCCCACAATTTTGACAAAATTATCGCCAGTTCAGCAGATATACGCAAGAAAAACCTCATAGAGAGCCTAAACGCCCAGAGCCAATCGCCAGCTCCAATCGAAAATATCAAACCCGAGCACACGTTTGTCACGCCAGAGACCAAAGATAACTCAACTACTAATTGGTTTTTGAATCCGGCAAACGGCTTCCGCTCCAATGTTGCCCCAGCCATATCCCAAGTAAGAACTACCAATGCTAGTACTACGCAAGCGGTCACCCAGGTTACGCCGTCCAACCCAGTACCTCAGAAAGTAGCTGCGCCAACTATCGCGTATTCCCCTTATGCTGATATACTTAACTTGGCGAGTAATAACGATTTAAACATCGCTACGCTCGCTAGGAGAGTTAACCTAAAGCAAAACCCAACTTCAGGCAACGAAGTTGTTATAAATTTACGCTAAATCAATATTTTTTTAGCTAACCGAAAAATGGTGGTATAAGTCAGCAATGGATCCCAAGGCTCAAAACAATCAATTGGTAAATGAAGTAGCTGGAACTCATAATTTCGTTTCGCAGGCTCCAAGCGTCCCGCCAAAAAAATCACTGCCCAACACCAACTCCACCCAGAACAGTCTCGAAATTGCAGAAATTCGAGATGGTGTAGTTATTATGAACGACGGTAGTTTTAGATCTGTTGTTATGGTCAAATCGATTAATTTTGATCTTATGAGCCAAGAAGAACAAGAGGCGATAGAATATAGCTACCAAGGGTTTTTGAATTCACTGTATTTTCCCATTCAAATATTTGTTAGGTCACAAAGAATTGATTTGAAACCCTATATCGAAGGCTTGGATAAACTCAGACAAAGTGAAGAGAACATGTTGTTATCGATGTTAATGGAAGACTATATAAATTACATCGAAGTCATAGGCGAACAAGCCAACATAATGGATAAAAATATGTACGTAGTTATTCCTTTTTTCTTAACGGACACGCTCGAAGGTGCGCTCTCTCAGAGTAAAAGTTTTTTCACAGGTGTTGGTAAATTATTTAGTAAAAAAACCGAAAGAGTTGTCATTGACGATACGGCCTTACAAAAAGCAAAAACTGAACTTAGGAACAGGGTTCAAGCGGCAATGTCAGGACTACTGCAGTGTGGGGTACAAGGTCTCCCGCTAGATACCCAGGAGTTGATCGAGCTTTACTATGACAGTTATAACCCCGATACCGCCACCAGACAGCACCTACCAGATTTTCATAATGTCTCAGCCGATGTAATAACAAAAAGTCCTGCACCCAACGGAGTAGCCAGTAATCAGAGAGGTATTTCATGATCTTTGGAAAAAAGAAACAGTCCTCAACCGAAGTACCGTCTGCGCAGGCTCAGCAAATTGCCGAACAGCAAGAAGTATCAGAAGCGTTTAGTAAAGGCATAACGGCGCTCAGAGATTTTATTGCACCAAGTTCAATAGAGTTCAATTACTCTTTCTTTCGGATAGGCACGCGTATAGCCCGGACGTACTATGTTTATGGCTATCCTAGACAAATATACACCGGCTGGTTAAGCCCACTTATCAATATTGATGAGGTAGTTGACCTATCGTTTTACATTTATCCAATTGACTCTCAGGTAGTTCTGGACAATCTACGTAAAAAAGTTACACAACTAGAGGCCGGTATCCAGCTTGAGCAAGAAAAAGGCAAGGTCCGCGATCCAGGCAAAGAGGCGGCCGTTCAGGATGCCGAGGAGATGAGAGACAAGCTACAGGTCGGCGAGGAGCGTTTCTTTAGGTTCGGCATGTACTTCACAGTCTATGCGTCATCTATGGAAGAGCTCGAGTTCGTGTCACACAAAATCGAATCGTTACTTGGGCAAGAGCTCATTTATTCTAAACCAGCTAGTTCGCAACAAGAGCAAGGCCTAAACAGTACTCTGCCCCAATTCGTAGATCAACTACAAATTCGGCGAAATATAAGTACCGGCGCCCTGAGTACAAGCTTTCCATTTACAAGCTCTGACCTAACTGATGATAAAGGCATTCTGTATGGCATTAATATGCATAATTCAGGGCTAGTAATTTTCGATAGGTTTAGCTTAGAGAATGGTAACTCAGTTGTTTTCGCAAAATCGGGTGCTGGAAAAAGCTTTTTGGTTAAACTTGAAGCACTTCGCAGTTTAATGCTAGGAACTGAAATTTTTATAATTGATCCGGAGAATGAATACGAAAGACTATGTGAAGCTGTCGGCGGGAGCTATATTAGGTTAAGTTTAAATTCAAATACTCGCATAAATCCCTTTGATCTGCCGAAAGTCATAGACGTTGATGAGGGCGAGGATGCCCTCCGATCCAACCTGATAGTTTTACATGGCCTCCTAAGGCTCATGATGGGTGGGGCACAGGCACAACTTATTGGCGGGTCTTCAACTTTAATGCCGGCACTTAGTCCAACCGAAGAGTCTGATCTTGATACGGCTTTAATTGAAACCTATGCAAAGGCGGGCATAACTAACGATCCCTTGACTCACGCCTCCCCAGTTCCAGATATGGCCGATTTATATGAGACTCTCCTGCATATGGGAGGAAGCGGGCCTCAATTAGCCCAGCGTCTCCGTAAATATACAAGCGGAACATTTGCTGGGATATTCAGCCAACAATCCAATATCGACATCAACAATACCACAGTGGTTTTTAATATCCGCGACCTGGAGGATGAGCTACGTCCCGTAGCAATGTATATTGTCCTAAACTATATTTGGAACAAAACTAAAGCTGATCAAAAACGCAGAATATTAGTCGTTGATGAAGCATGGCAATTAATGGAATACGAAGACAGTGCTAATTTCCTCTTCTCGCTTGCAAAAAGGGCTAGAAAATACAACCTAGGAATTACCACGATCAGCCAGGATGTAGAAGATTTTATTGGGTCACGAATGGGCAGAGCAATTGTCGCTAACGCATCTATGCAATTTTTACTGAAACAATCACCGACGGCTGTTGATGGCCTTGCGCAGGTATTCAAGCTAACTGCCGAAGAGAAAAAACGCCTAATGGAGTTTCCTGTCGGGCAGGGTCTATTCTTCGCTGGCTCAAACCATGTACACATACAGGTCGTCGCAAGCCCAACAGAGACGAGCTTGATCACGACCAATCCAAAACCAATTCAAGCTAACGGTAGTCCAATCAATTCGCCTGCCCCTAACCCAAGTAATCAGACCAACGTAACTTAGTAAAATAGCGCATATGGCCGAGACAAAACAAACTCCTCTATACAAGCCAGATGATAAGTCCACTGTTTATGACAACCGTGGTTATAGTAATCCATTATCGGGGTCAGGGCTGAAAAGCCAGGAAAGTGCTGTCGGAAAAGATGACTCATTAAGTGAAGGGTCTCAGTCAAATGACATCCCAGGCTTAGATCAGCAAACCTCTGCCGATTCCCTGAGCAAAGCTGAGTCTGGAGATGGTTTTTACAACAAATCGTCTTCGGCAAGATCAGCCTTAACCCAGGGAATAAAGGCGGGGGCCGGTGGAGAGGTGTCTATGGCCAGGGCAGTCGGAAAACGCTTGGCGGGCTTTTTCGTGGCACATAAGAAAGGAACTGCAGCTGGAGGCGGGATTATAGGTATATTTGTTTTTTTAGCAATTTTTGGAGCTGGCTTTTTAGTTAGTCACGAACTGATAACTATCGAAAAAACTCTAGTAAAATATGAATTTAAAGTTGAGAAACATTTTGAACAAAAAGCGGCATCAAAAATTATGCAAAGGATCGTCTGCATGAAAGCCAAAACCTGCGGAAAAGGTACTGATCCGGATAACCCGGCGGAGGACGCTGACGAGAACACCGTTCCAGCCGCTAATGCGCCAGATGAAACATTATCCACTGACATGGAAGACTTTCCAATCACTGAACCGGCCGTCGTAGCGGATTTGGCGAATGCCGGTATTACAGAGACAACTTCTAGTAACGGTACCCTGGCTTTGAAGAATAGCGAAGGAGAAGATATCACCGACAAAATAGCAACTAACAGCGATGCCGCTGACTCAGTAGAGTCAGGTTTACAGGAGTGGAATGTCGGCCAAGTTGAAGCATTTGTCCCAACTATCACCGAAGAGTCTGGCTCAAACTTTAACCCAAGTACCACGCCCGATCCTCTTGATAATAATAAGTCTGTTGTAGGAGAAATCGAAGATGGAGCGACTGAGACGGAACTTGTTCAGGCCGCCGATACTTCCGACAGCGAACAAGTGGCAAGTAATTCTTCAGATACACTAAAATCAGATGTTACTGCCGCACAACCAGCTACGAGTGAAACTGAACAGATACTAACCGAGGCTAATAAGGACGAACAAGCCGGAATGACCACATCTCAAGTAGAGAGTGATATTTCATCGGAAACGGCAAATCTTGGTACACCTCTACTGGCAAACACTGCTGTTCAAGATGTTTGTAGCGTAGATAAACTATCGACTAACGCTTCAAAATCTAGGGTTCCAAAGATTGAGACATTACTAATTAGACATGGAACATTATTAATAAGTCTGGCCGATGAGCTAAAATCAGGCGGCCTAACTGGAGGTGTTGTTAGTAAAGTCATGGGACTACTTAACGGCAATTCATCGGCTACGCCGACTACAAACCCAGTAACTCATGTGGTTACGCCCTCACAAGATACTCTACCATTTAGCTCATCAGCCGCATACCAAAGTGCCAGTGGTGGTTCGGGCGGCGTACCAATAGATAACTCATCTCTGCCAACTGCGAGTGCTGGCTCGGCAATAGTTAGTGATGTAAATAGCGGGCTAAAGGACACTGGTGTAGCACCAATAGCTTGTGATGTTGAAAATAGCCCGGTTGGATCTATAGCCGGAACATTACTTAATGGGATGGGACTTCTAGTTGGTGGCTTATCCCTTGGCGCCACTGAGCTGATTCAAACCAGTGCAATTATTGGATTCCAATACACTCTTTCGCACGTTATAATCCCAGATATTCTTAAGTATTTTACGCCGCTGGGACTTGATGGCTTGGAAAATTCTGTGCAGTGGCTAAATAATTCCGACGCTGGGCTTAATCTAGCTTCCGGCAACTATGCGCGGTCTATCGGAGCAAATCCGGTTCCTAACAGCACGGCAGGTCAAGTTGCCAATGAAGCGACGCAACAACAAAACATAGCTGAGTCTCACCTGTCACTGGTAGATCGGACTCTGGCACTCAGTAATACTGATTCTTTGGCGTCTCGACTTATAACGCACATGCCAATTGGCATTGCCGCAACGATAAATAGCGCAACTAATTATTTGACAAGCATACCAGCGACGCTGATTCACAACTTATCAACCGTGTTTGAACCTAGGGTTTTTGCCTCGACGACTCCCGCTACTCCCGGAGTGGTATATGGTGTAACGCAGTATGCATTCACTGACGGTGAAGTAGATAAATATGACCCTATACAAAACGAGCAGTATTTATTTACAAATGTATCTTTTAACAATATCTCTGTCCAGCGCATTGCGGCCCTTGGGAACCCTAATACCGACATCGTTAATACTAGTGGTGACGAAATTGACGGTAGCAATTTAATAGCTAATGATTTGTTGCATTGTTATTTAGATAATTACGCAGATTTACAGGAGAATACATTATCAGGCAATGGCGGTGTTATTGATAGTAATTGTGGTTCCATTGGGGATTATGATTATACTGCAAACCAACCGGCTGATTTGGCAGACGAAGCCTCTGCACTTGATAGTACTATTTTGGATATTTATTGCACGGCAATGAATGCGCCTCCGGGCAGTAAATATTATAATGGGTGGACGGATAGTTCAGGTATATATCACAGCGGCTGTAATGCAGTAGTCACGCCGCAAATTAGTGATGATATCGGGCATTTCAGACAATATATACTTGATGTACATGTTATGAAAGATTATATGAGCCTAACCACAAACCAATGATACGAAGAACATTCATCCTAGTTTTGGCTATACTTTTTATTTTCCTTTCTGGGCGCGGGGTTTTTGCTCTTAGTAGCACTGATCAGCAAAGAATCGATAACGATACAGAATATTATAACTCAACACAGGCATCTGCATGTGGCAGTAGTCAGGCGGCTGCGATTACCGCAGGTAGTGGGTCCCCTAGTGGAGCAGCTTTTCCTAACTTAAATCCTGCTTCTATGACTAATGCTATTAATACCTGGATCACTCAACAAGATCAGCAGACGGGTAAAACTAGCGAGCTTGCCGGTCTTGGGGCAAATATCGTGGCTGATGGTAAGAATTCGAATATCAGCCCGTTTCTAATAGTTTCGATAGCTCGTGAAGAGTCTGTTTTGTCTAGTTCTACTGATTACAATGTTGTTAATGCAGGTAATTCGTTTGGTAGAGAAGCTGCGGTCGGGCAACCAACTTTTCAGGGTGCTAATACGTGGTATCAATGGACAGCAACACCTACCGAATCTGCTGTTGCGGCAAGTATTGACCCAAATGCCCAACAAAACATTGGCGCTGTAGGGGGAGGCGATCAGGCAACGTATCTTAGGAATCGGTTCGCCTCTCAGATTGATAGCCAAAGTTTGTTGGCACTAATGGAAGCCTATGATGGCCCATCACCGACAGCCCCGGGTGCAGTACAAAACCAAGTTCAGTACACTGATAATGTAGATTCTTGGATAAATGAATTGGTTGATTTAACAACGAGTGGCTCTGATGCGGCGGCAAATCCTAGTGCCGGCAGCACGCCATCGAGTGCTGCTTGTAGTTGTACCTCGGCTGGCAGTTCTGCCCCTACTACAACTCAGTCTCTAATAGATTTTACTGACGCTGAAGCAGCCGCTCAAGCTGCAACAGGTATTCAGGTTGGGCTTTCGGTCTCTGATTCATCCGGAAAAATTATTAATAGCTATAATGGTGATATGACTGTTTATGGTGCATCGATAACAAAAGCGATGCTTCTGGTAGCTTACCTCAACCAGGACGGCTCACAAACACCAACGGGGGCAGAAGACACTCAACTTACTGCTATGATCGAGCAAAGCGATAATACAGCGGCCAATGCTACCTATAAACAAGTCGGTGCAGCAGCCATTAATAAAGTTGCTTCAGATGCCGGGATGACCAATTTTAGCTTAGACACCTCTGACCCAGTTTATGTTCTAGGTCAGAGCCTGGTCACCGCCAACGACCAAGCCCGTTTTTTCGCAATGATTAATAGCCTAATCCCGGCTTCACAACTTAGTTATGCTCAAAACCTTCTATCAAACATATCATCAACCGACACATGGGGAATTCTTTCCGCTAAATTGCCTGCAACTATATACAGTAAAGCTGGCTGGAAACAAGAACCTCCGTCTAATAACTGGGTTGTCAATCAAGCAGCTCAGGTCGTACCTACCGGGCAACCAGCTAGCACGGGAGTAGGGGTTGCAATGGTTACGTCTGGAAGTATTAGTCAAGTTGCCGGCGAACAACTACTGCAAGGTGTGTTTACTAAACTATTCTCTACACTTTCTCCTCAGACAAGCTGTGGCGGGGGAAGTATTGTTCAAACAGCACTTAGTTTAGCGTGGCCAACAACATTCTCTTCACCAACGACCGCCAGACCTTCAGCCTCATCCCCAACTCCGGCTTATGTTGCAGCAATGAAGCAATATAATCCCCTTGAATATACGACAACTGATGGAACAGGGGGAGACTGTGGCGTGTTCGTGGCTACGGTTATGAGAGCTAGTGGCGCTGACCCTAATTACCCCCAAGGATACACCGTTAATCAGGCGGAGTATGTAATATCTCATCCGAATCTATATAAAGTTATCTATCCGGCTACTTCCACAGCACAATTACAGCCCGGAGATATCTTAATCATTAATTCTGGCACTACCCAAAACGCCGATGGCACAATCAATGTTGGTCAGGGTGGCGGGGGGGCAGGTGGTCACACTTTTATCTATGTAGGGCCCCAGGCTGGGGGCTATAGCGAAGCACAGGCTTCATACAGTCAACCCTATAGTGATAGTCAATCAGGCACTCTTGAATTCACGCAGTTAACTGACCCGCTGAATAGAGGCTCGTATTTGATAGCAAGGTTAATCCAATAATATGCTGTGGAATAAGAAACTATTACCTTGGCTTGTTGTTTTATTGTTAGTTTTCGTGGTGATGATATTCTACAGTATTCACGAAAGTGCCTATACGGCAAAGATTAATCTCCTTGTAGCGCCAGCTAAAAGCAAGATTTTAATTAATGGTCAGGGTCGTGGGGCGGGTATTATTAAAACAAAGCCCGGTAAATATAAAATTACCGTGACTATGTCGGGATTTTCCTCCTACACAGCAACAATAAATGTGGTCAAGGGTCAAACTAAGTTAGTTGGAGTCGTCTTGGTTTCAAATTCTCCAAGTACTGCTAATTGGTATTACAACCATCCATCAGATGAAAAAATTGCTGAGGGAATATCGAGTAATGAAAGTACGGTCGCTTCTCAGGAAGCCGTACAGGCAGTGCCGTTAATTAAGCTGCTACCATTTACTGGGCCAGACTTCGAATATCAAATCAACTATGGCAGTAAGTCCGGTAGTTCTTCGCCAATACCAGTAATTTACATTACCGCTCAGAGCCAACAAGCCCAGCAAGATGCGTTGGCATGGATTCGATCGATGGGCTACGATCCTTCTAAAATGACTATTGAGTACATTAACGCTTTGCCCTAAATTAGAATTATTCTTGAGTTAATATTGATTTTCTTCGTCAGCACATCAGCGTCTGTCGTAGTTATAAATGATTGATATGATTGCAAAAATTTCGTTAGCTGTTTGCGCCTTTTACTGTCCAGTTCACTAAAAACATCATCTAATAGCAATACCGGGGTTACGCCTAGTGTTTCCTCTGTAATAATCGCTTCAATTATTTTGCAAGCTAATACCATTGATCGAACTTCTCCACGGGAAGCGGACATCTGCAGGGGGTGGCTGTTTATTGATATGGCTATATCCTCTCTATGAGGCCCGTAAGCCGTAAATCCTCTTTCACGGTCTTCTTTTACGTGTTCTTCTAGTTTGTGCAGCAGAGCAGTCCCATAGCCCTCTATTGGTACTGTGGGTATATAACTAAACTCAATCTTTGCTTTAGTTCCCGACAGATTCTCGTATACACCCTCGATTAGTTCGTTAATATCATGGGCTAGGCTATTTCTGTATTTAGCAACCTGCTCACCCAAATCACATAACCGAATATCCCATGCAAATAACTGATCTTTTGGAAGATTATCTCGTTTAAGTAGGTTGTTTCTCTGCGCTAAGGTACGCCGATAAGATCGTCTTAAGCTTCCATAGCCAGATTTGGTCTTCTCCAGTAAGTCATCGAGGAATTGTCTTCGAAGATCAGCTGGTCCACTAAGCATACTTAGATTATTTGGTTCAAATAGTACTATCGGTAGTCTTTTTTGCAGACTAAGCCGAGTGAATAATTCATTGTTTATTTTGTATGATTTCTTCTTATTGACAGAACTTTCCAGATAGACGATCCGTATGTCGTTGCTGTCTGTAAGAAGTTCAATTCTAGCGATCTCTTGTTTGAAGGCTATTAATTCCTTGTCGCCGGCCCGGTAAGATTTTCCTTCACAGGCAACTAGTATTGCCTCTAGTAGGTTGGTTTTACCGCTAGCGTTTGGGCCGACGATTATATTTACCCCCGGGCTGAATTTGAAGGTACTGTTTTTGTAGGAACGAAAATGTTTGAGTGTGATTTCTGTGATCATATTGATTCTTTAGTTATTTATTTTTACTAAAACTTTTGTCATTAAATATATTCTAACTCTTAAGTGGCATGATAATGTGAATGTAGTCACTAGTGCTGGGATCTTTTAATAGTGAGGGTTCGAGTTTACCGTTAAAACAAAAAGTTACTTCTTCGCCTTTTAGGGCGTTTAGGCCATCAAGTAGGTAGCGAGAGTTGAGGGTAATACTACCCCCACCTTTTATTTTTCCACTGGTAGATGCTGTGTTTTCGCCAATTTGTGAAGCAATAGAGTGGATGCTAACCGTTTGGTCTTCTTCGCTTATTTTGATCGTAATACTTCCAGCGCTTTCCTTAGCAAACAAACTTGAAACCTTGGTAATGTTTAGCAACTCTTCTCTTTTGATGGTAGCGATAGTTGAGAATTTATCTGGTATAAGTTGTCTGTAGGACGGGTAGTTTCCTTCAATTAAACGAGCGACCAATTCGACATCGTCTACTCGGAACAGTATTTGCTGGCCATCGTTGGTTATATTAATGTCTCCTTCAAAGTCACCCAAGATTCTTAGTAAATCACCTAGGGCTGAAGCTGGAATTAGTAGTTTAGGAGTGGTTGAACTTTTAACTAGTTTACGCTCAGCCAGTCGGTAACTATCGGTGGCTACCATGTATAAGTTTCCTTCAATATTGTGAATAAATACTCCTGTTAATACCGGCCTAGCATCGTCGTTACTAGCTGCAAATATAACTTGCTGTAAGGCTCGTCGCATAACGCCGGCTGAAATCTTCCATGTATCACCACCAACAATAGCTGGCATTACTGGAAACTCGTCGGCTGGTATGCCGTTAATGACTGATTGGTACTGTGGGGTGGTAATGTGTAGTTTATTGGCTTCAAGCTCTAGGTCGATAACACCGCTAGGTAGACTACCCACGAAATCTTGCATTAGTCTAGCTGGAACAGTTATTGATCCTTCTTTTGCAACTTTACTGCCTATGAAATGCGTAATAGCGATATCTAGGTTAGTAGCAGCGATACTTAAACGGTTGCTAGATGTTTTAAGTAGAATATTCCCAAGTATTGGTAGGGTACCGCGGCTACTTGCAACGCGGGCAACATTCATTAATGCTTTATTTAGATTTTCCTGGGTTACTTGTAATTTCATTTTTACTTAGCTCCTAACCATAATTAACTTATTAAAATTCGTTGTTATAACTATAGGGACTGTGGATAATGGGTATAAGTAGCACTTAAGCGAAGTTAAATAGCTGGCCACGGCTGTGGAAGTAGTAGTCCATAAACAGCGCACAAAAAGGTCATAACCAGCGACTTGTAACCATACACCTAAAACCAATTTAATTAGGCTGTGTGTAAGTCGGGCAGTTGTACCACTACTCGTAACAACCTTGTCCACAGGAAAAAGCGTTCTATCCCCAAGCACTTTACGCATAAAGACGCTCCTTTATACTACTAATTGCTGTACGAATATCAGTATCTAGAGCTGATTCTCTCTCAATTTTTTCAACTGAATGTATGGCCGTTGTGTGGTCTTTACGGCCAAGTTCGCGGGCAATTTTAGGGAAGCTCATATGGAGTTCGCTGCGCAGTATATACATAGCTACTTGGCGAGGGACTACAATGTCTTTATCTCTTTTTGGGCCGACTATATCGCTGTAGGGTATTTGGTAGTGTCTAGCGGTTCGCTCTATTACTTGTCGGGCACTCAGATGCTTAGGTCTAGTCTTTATAGATCCAAGCAGTCCACTAGCGATCTCTACAGACGGTTCAATCTCGCGCATCTCACAGAAGGCTAAGAGTTGGTTTAATGCTCCTTCTAGCTCACGTATGTTGGTCTGTACGTTATTAGATAGGTACTCTGTGACATCTGGTTGTAAATCAACATCATGTTCGGCCGCTTTGCTCTGCAAAATAGCACAGCGAGTCTCAAAGTCAGGGTTTTGCATATCGATGGTCATTCCCCAAACAAAGCGTGAGCGCAACCGCTCTTCCAACCCTGGAATATCCTTAGGTGGTTTATCGCTGCTAATTATTATTTGTTTACCGGCTTGGTGTAGGGCGTTGAAGGTATGGAAAAACTCTTCTTGAACCTTTACTCCATTGGCGATAAATTGAATATCATCAACTATCAGTACGTCAGTACTTCTATAATAGCCGGCGAAATCCGTATTCTTCTTGAACCTTAGGGCATCAACAAATTCTTGTAGGAACTGCTCACTTGAAATATAAACCACTCGGGCTTTTTTGTCTCGAGCCAGTACCGCATTGCCCACGGCTTGGATAAGGTGAGTTTTACCTATTCCAACCCCACCGTACAAAAACAGGGGGTTGTATTTAGTGCCAATCTGGGCAGCCACTGCTTGGCAGGCTGCGTAAGCCAGCTCATTGCCAGAACCAACTACGAAATTATCAAAGGTATAACGTTCGTTCAAACCTTGTCTATAGGTGTGGGCTAGGATATTTCGCTGAGTTTGGTTTTCAGCTACTGATTCACCAGGAGCACTAAACAATGCCTCTGATTCACCAGGTTCATTAACATAGGGCTTAACTGGAGCGGCGTGTATCTTGTATTCGATTCGCTCAGGCCTGATACCGTTTTTCTTAAGGGTCTCATTAATTAGTTCATTAAACTTGGTCTCAAGTTGCTGTTTAATAAAGACATTCGGGACACCAATAATAAGGAGCTTGCTATCACGGCTAAGTAGAATAGTATTTTTAAACCAAGTCAGAAAACTGGCTCTAGAGGTGGATAATTCTATTTCCCCTAGTACAGTCTGCCACAGATCGGTGTCATTCATTCCCTCGCTCCATTCGTACTCACTACTATACAGAACGACTGGACTTTTCCACAAGCAAATAACCATTTATTATTCAAAAAATCTATTTTTGGTGGCGAACAGGGTAAAGTTATACACACCAAACCACCCAATCTGTTTTTTCTGTGGAGAAAAGTTAGTAAATCGTGGACAACTATTAGTAATCAATGGAGCAAATATTGTGAATTTAACGTTTTGGCACAAGCGACCTTGACCAGGCAATTATGTTGTGTATTGATGAGTGTGATATCTGTATAATGATAACTAACAAATTTATGGCCGAGTTAACTACTAAAAAAATATCTGTTGTGGTCCCTCTTTTTAACGAAGCAGCGGGTCTGGAACAGTTTAATAAATCTATAACAAGTGTCTTAAATGAAGCACTAGGTAGTTATGAAATAATTTACTGCGATGATGGTAGTAGCGACTCGACAAGTGAAATACTTCATAAGTTAAGTGCTAGCGATAACCATATCCGCTACATTTCGTTAACCAGAAACTTTGGTAAAGAGAATGCCCTGAGCGCAGGAATCTTCTACGCTAGTGGTGATGCTATTATGATGATCGACGGCGACGGCCAACACCCCGTAGAACTTTTGCCGGAATTTATTAAATCTTGGTTAAGCGGCAACAAGGTAGTCATTGGTATTAGGCAAAGTAACTCCAAAGAAGGAATCAGGAAAAGATGGGGTTCTTTGCTCTTCCATAAGACCTTCAATAAAATTACTGGACAAAAAATTCCAGCCGGCTCAACAGATTTTCGTCTGATTGACCGATCAGTACAACAAGCATTCATTGAACTTAAGGACTCTGACCGAATAACTAGAGGATTAATTGATTGGCTAGGCTTTAAGACAAGCTACATTAAATTCAACGCCAAGCCGAGGGCGCAGGGGAGCGCCAGCTATAGCTTTAATAAACTAGTTAAGTTGGCCATAAACAGTTATGTTGGTTTTAGCAACACCCCGCTGTATTTTTTTGGCTACTTAGGTGTTGTTATCTCGGCCTTGTCCTTTATTCTAGGATTAGCTATTTTCATTGAACAACTTTTGCTAGGCGATCCGCTTTCATGGAAGTTTACTGGAACAGCCATGCTAGCTATTCTTACTATTTTCCTAGTCGGAATTGTCCTAACCGCTCAAGGTATTCTAGCTGTATATGTATCACTAATGCATAATCAGACCAAACAACGCCCTCTCTATGTTGTTGATTTTGAAAATTCAATTGGGCTAGCCCGAAATAATAAAGATGCTCAAAAATAGACTAGTTCGCTACCTGATAGTTGGTGTCAGCTCCTATGTTATGGAAATGGCAGTCTTATATGGACTGCGTATTGGGCTGGGTTTTAGTCCAGTAAAGTCAGTTGCTATAAGCTATTGGTTTGGTCTGGCCGTCGCCTTTATCCTGCAAAAATTCATTACTTTCGAAAACCACGAGAAAAAAATGCACATTCTTGGTTTTCAACTGGCTATGTATTCTTGCCTGGTTGTCTTTAACTACATAATTTCTCTACTGGCAGTTAAGTACTTTTCCAAGAACTACGGTGTTTTTGAAATAAGGACGGCAGTTATTGCTCTTGCAACAATTTGGAATTACGCCATATACAATTTGATATTTGGGAAAAAGACCATAAAATTAAGCGAAACTCATGTTCAAAAATCATAAGAATCATTTATTTTTTGGTAAGAAAATAACCAACCCGACAATAAGGAGGGTTAATAGCGCACTGCAGTCTAAAAAATTTGCTGTAATATATCTTGGACTGTCCCTACTTATACTACTCATTAGTGTAATCTTCTGGTCATTACTTGGAGCAAGAATCCAGTCTGGCAATGCTGACCAAATTGTTAATAGTTTGTTGTTTGCTAGCAGGGCAACCTTCCAGCACGCTTTGCTCCCATCGCAGCACACATTTTTACTCAAGTGGCCGATATTTTATCTCGTACATATTTTTGGCGTTACTAGTACAACTCTAATTACGTTTACCATCCTAACTACACTTTTAACTGTTGGTTTGTTTGTTCTGATTCTACGCAGTATCGAGAAAAGACCTCTGTATCTTGGGACAATATGTTTGGCGTTAGCCTCAGTACTTATGCTTATTCCGGCTCAGCCATACCCCGGAGGCCTTCTGCCGGTTAACATGGCAATGATAGCTACCCGCAATCTGGAATACATCGTCTATCTTTACGCTCTAATTTTGCTAATAAAATCACCCTTTTTAAAATCGAAGAAGTTATGGCTAAGTATTGGCTTAATGGCTATTTTAATAGCCTCAGATAAATTATTTTTTACAGTTTCAATCGGGGCAGCCCTAATTGCTATGGTCTATTATGGCTTTCGCAATAAACTAGTTCTAGATAACCTCGTAACCAAGTGGTTAATAGTAACCATTGGTGGTTTTGTAGGATCAACCATAATCTTATGGTTGATTGCTGCGGCTCACATAACCCGATTTAGTAATCAGTCAATTGGGCCATATGGGCTGGTAACTTCCATTCATAACGCTCTGCTGGCAATCTTCTATTCAATTACTGGAGTTTTAACTAATTTAGGTGCTAACCCAGCCTCTTCCACGACGATAATTCGTTCGATGCCAAAAAGTTTCATTCATAGTTTATTTAGCCCTGGCATAATCGGCTACATAATTAACATCCTAATCTTGATCTTGGGATTATTTATAATATTAAAATTAACCAGAAACAGTCTTACTGAGAGGAAGAATAGATGGAAGAAAGACAAAACACCAGACTATAGACTGGCAGTTATGCTGGCCTGGACGTCACTAGCCACTATCGCCGCCTTTATTGCTACTAATCACGCTTATAGCGTTGATTCTAGATACCTAACGATAGTTTTGTTTACGATATTTGTAGCTATAGCTTCCTTTTCTGCAAACAAGAAACTACAACCCGAAGTACTAGTGACGATTGGCATAGCTCTAATCATAGCTATGCTATCTGGATCAACAGTAGCTATGAGTAGCTACAGGGCCGACAAACAAGCATTAAGTGAAGTTAATGGTCGGAACCAAACTATTGCCCAAGCCCTAAAGGCGCATAAAGTAGATACTCTTGTAGGAGATTACTGGAGAGTTATTCCGACAAAACTCCTTCTTAGTGGTAGCCAGACAATTACGCCACTTTCAAGCTGTACCGTTCCGCGCCAAGACTTAAGCAGTAGTTTATGGCAACCCAATCTACATAAAGTTAGTTTCGCCTACCTATTATCACTATCAGGCGGCAACCTAACAAATTATTCCAACTGTACCATTAACCAAGTAACGGCCACATACGGGCGTCCAAACTCTTCTGCATTAATTAAGGGTACATTGGCTAATCCCCAGGAATTACTACTTTTCTACGATAATGGTATACCAAAGACAATAATCAAAAATGTCTCTAAAGCTGAATATAATGCACCCATTCTTCCGATTAATATAAGCAATCTACCAGACATTACCTGTAATCACCCGACGGTTATGAACATTGTTGCCCACGAAGATGATGATCTTCTGTTTATGAACCCCGATATAATTCATGAGTTGGGTCAGGGCTACTGCGAGAGGACGATCTACATAACTGCCGGCGATGCCGGGGAGGGCGCTTTTTATTATTTGAGCAGACAAAAGGGTAGTGAAGCCGCCTACTCTGAAATGCTCGGCAGCCATGCCCCGTGGGTAGATAAAATTGTCCAACTAGCCAATAACGAATACGTAACAATAGCTAGTCCTAAGGGCAATACTCAAGTCTCGTTAGTATTTATGCATTTGCCTGACGGGGGGATTCAAAACACCGGCTTCGAATCAACCAGCTTTGAGACGATATCCAAACTTTACCATGGAAATATCAAAACAATCACGTCAGTCGATAATCAATCAATTTATACCCTACCAAGCCTTGAAAATTCTCTTATTAGTCTAATGACACTATTTACTCCAGCAGAAATACGTACCCAGAGTACCTATAGTGGCAGCAACACTGCCATAAAAGACCACCCGGATCACAATACAGTCGGGGCGATTGTTACCATTTCGGCTCTGCAGTACAACACCAACGTCTACGGCAACCTAACAAATATTCCAGTCGAATACTATGAGGGTTATCCAATGAGACTCAGCCCGGCCAACGTCTCTGGACAAGACCTGCTCCTTAAAGAAGATGCCTATATTGCTTATGGGGCTTTCGATCCATCCACCTGTGCTTCGATAGCTGGGTGCAATCAAATTCCGACCTACTCTAGCTACCTACAAAGACAATACCAAATGCCCTATTAGGGACAAAAGTAGTTAATTAGCTTGACTTATAAGGGGTGATACCCCTACACTTATACCAAGTTATGCCCAAACGAACTTATCAACCAAAGAAAAGACACCGCTCCAAAGTGCACGGTTTTTTTATTCGTATGGCCAGTAAAAATGGCCGTAGGGTACTTCAGCGCCGCCGCCTAAAAGGCCGAGCTCGCTTGTCTCACTAGGCAATAGATCTCTATAATATCTACTAATAAGTGAGGTCTATGAGTTAATGATTGACCGAAAACACCGTTTTCACGGATATGGTAGCTTAAGACATGTTTATACTCACGGCCAGCAAGTCCGTAGCCTTTATGTGTCTTTGAAATATAATGTTAACCCTCGTCGTAGTGTTTTTAGGGCCGCCGTAGTAGTCAGCCGGAAAGTCGATAAGTCAGCTGTCGCTAGAAACCGGATTCGGCGACGACTCTACGAATGCATCAGGGTATATCAGGATATCATTTCGCAGCCATACGATCTTGTTTTTACTGTCTTCAGCCCTCAACTAGAAGATTTAACGCCAAGCGAATTACAGGGAGTAGTTAATAAATTACTTATAGATAGCGGAGTTATATCCGAACCCACACCGGAGGAGCGTGATATTATAGTAGGGAAGGAAAAATAATGTTTACGACGATAATTGTTCGCCCGATTTTTAATCTGTTATCGCTTGTCTATGCCATATTGCCTGGCCATAACTTCGGTTTGGCTATTATTATATTCACGATAATTATTCGAATGCTGATGTGGCCACTGGTCAAAAAGCAGCTTAATCAAGCCAAGGCTATGCGCGCCCTTCAGCCGGAGATTAAGCGCATCAAGAAAGAATCCAAAGGCAACAAACAACAAGAATCTAAAATGCTCATGGAACTATACAAAGAGCGTGAGATTTCGCCTTTTGGCTCGATTGGCACACTAATAATCCAGTTCATTATCCTTATTGGTCTTTATAGCGGTCTTAGAAAAGTTGTCTACGATCCAAAAGAGCTTGTTACTTTTTCGTACGGGTTTATTCAGCACATAGGTTGGATGAAACACATTGCTCTTAATCCTTCGGCATTTAAGAACACTCTATTTGGGATGGTTAATTTAGACAAAGCAGCCTTATCCAAGACCGGTATTTACTGGCCAGCTATGGTGATAGTTATAGCCAGTGCCATAACCCAGTTTTTCCAGGGAAAACAACTTATGCCTAGCGATAAGAATGCCAAGAAGCTCCGCGAAATTCTAAAGGGTGCCGGCAGTGGCGAGCAAGCTGATCAATCCGAAGTTAACGCTGCAATTGGTCGCAGCACCCGCTACTTCCTGCCAGTCATGATTTTCCTATTCACCGTCAGTTATCCATCGGCTCTTAGTTTGTACTGGTTCATGGGTGGCCTAGTCGCCTTTATCCAGCAATCTATAGTGCTTCGCGAAGATGTTCTTGAGATGGAAGAAGCCCCTGGCAAAATTACTTCTAAGAATGTTGCCGATATTGTTGAAGCAGAGATAGTTGAAGTTAAAGACAATAACCAAAAAAAGAAAAAATCCTCCAAGAAATCTAATAAGAAACGGAGGAAATAATGAATACAGATAATGAATCGGCTATTTTATATGCCAAGAAGTACATAGAGGACTTGCTGTCATTCTTTGGTCTTAATACTGATGTTTATGCTACCAGTAGCGATGATGAGGTTATAGAGCTCCATGTGCCTTCAACTCAGTTTAATAGCTTCCTTATAGGTCAGCACGGTGACACGATGCATGCTTTGCAGTTTGTGGTTAGCAATGCTCTTAGGAGCCAGGATTTTGCCTTAAACCGTGTCAATCTAGACATTGCTGACTATAAGAAACAGCGTGCCGAACGTTTGGCAGAGCGAGCCGAAGGCTGGCTTAAACAAGTCAAAGACACCAAGCAACCATATGATCTAAGGCCGATGAATGCCGCTGATAGGCGCATAATCCACCAACTGGCCGCCGAGTGGGGTCTTTCTAGCGAGTCTGCCGGAGAAGGGCGTGATCGCCACATAGTTCTTGGCTATATGGAAGAAACACCCGAAAAACCAGAAAAGAAATCCAAGGCAGTTAAAGAAACCAAGGAAACCGCGGAACTTGAAGAGTCAGAAGCGCCCGAAGAAGCAGAAGCATCTGAAGAATCCTAGAAACCAAGTAAGAAATAGGGTTTAGTAGTGAATAAAATAAGTCGTAATTGTTTATTCGAGGTTTTAATGAGGTGGGTGTGCAGATGGTCTACAGACCTAGTATTAGAACCGCTGCTCCTAGAGTAGATACTATAGCCATCAGCCTCGTATTTTGATAGCGTGTTGATGAATTCTAATTTCTCTTTGTCATCAAGCTCATTTAGATGTATGACGTGTCTTTTTGGAACTAACAATAAATGGTCTGTTACCTCATAGAGTTCCCATAAGTCATATTTTGTTAGGTTTGGGACTACGTAGCTGTACTTAGACTCTATGATTCCATCTTCCAATAAGGCTCTACCGCAAAAAGGGCATCCCTCAACCAATTTCCTTTTATTGTATATTTTTCTAGTTTTTACGTAATGATTCATTAATTTTAAGTAAGTATAAAGAATTATTCTATTCTTAACTAGTTTTTATTCAAAATAGTCTCATATACGTCTAGTGTTTGTTTTGCCATTCGTTCCCAGGAATATTTACTAGCTTGTTTATAACCCAGAGTGATAAGCTTCTGCCTTAGTGTTTCGTCAGTAATGACCTTTTTTATAACCCTAGCCATATCGTTAATATCCTCGGGGTCAAAATATTCTGCAGCATCACCGTAAACTTCGGGCAAGCAAGTTGCATTACTACTAACAACTGCTGCTCCATGAACCATGGCTTCAAGACCTGGTAAACCAAAACCTTCGCTTAAAGAAGGGAAGACATAGACCTGGCAGTTTTCATATAACCATCTAAGCTGACCCTCGCTGACAAAATCCGTAAAAATAATATTTGTTATGCCTTTAGCTTTAGTGGCTTCTTCGATTTGAGAGTAGACAACGTCTTTCTTGCCGGCTAAAACAAGTATTAAGTCCGGTTCTGAGGCATGTAAACTGGCAAAGGCATCGATTAACCTGTTTAGGTTTTTGTGGGGTTGAGGACGGCCTATGTACATAATATAGCGCTTACCCTCTAAGCCGGGGACAATTTCTGGCTGTTCGGTGATCTTATCTGCCGCTTCATAGGTTACGGTAATTTTATCCGGGTTAATGCGCGCGTAGTTAACTACGTCCTTTTTTACATAGTTAGTTGGAGTGAAAATAGCCAAGGATTTTCGGGCCACCGATTTATTAACCCAAGCATAAACATATTGTTTTATTTTAAATACAATTTTATTCTTGGCTGGGTTTATAAAGCGTAGAGTAGTTAAATCATGCATTGTTGTAACAACATTGCCCTTATATCTAACTGGTTGCTGCACCATGCCAAAATGGACTAAATCAGCCTTCATGCCATCAAGTTGTTTTTTAAATGCAATTTGTTCGTCAAAAGTGAATTCCTTGCAATCACTAATTACAACCTTAAAGTTTGGAGCAATAGTAGACATATATTCTTCGCGGTGTGGCTTTGTAACTATTGTAATATCAAAAGCTGGCTTTAATTTATATAGATATTCGATTAATTTATCTATATAACGGCCAGTCGTTGATCCGGACTCTCTGGCATCAATAACAAGATTCTTCATTTAAGCTTTTCTCCCAGTTATTTTCCATAATTTACTTCTTAAAGCTCTTAACTTATGCGCATTGGGTGGCAGATCATGAGTCATGATGCTCCATATATATTCATTTGATACCTTTTTCTTTGACTGTATCTGGTAGCGTTGGATAACTTTAGTGGGCAGAAAAATTAATGACACAAACATTCCTTTTACGGCCGGCCATGCCTGTCTACGTTGCAGTGAGCTTAGCAGAAATGAGAAATAAGCTAACCATAAGCGAATACCAACAGAGAATAAATATTTAGTTGGCACATTCTTCCAATAGAGCCATGGTAGATTCTTCATCGTCTGATAAGTTGTAAAGCCCTTGATCTTACTGCTTGTTGCACCGATCTGGTGATAAGCGATAGCTGACGGAACATAGGCCACTTTCCATCCGGCCAGCTGTGCCCGGAAACTAATATCGACATCTTCATAGTAGGCAAAGAAGTTTTTATCGAACAAGCCAATCTCGTCTAGCATTGAAACTCTATACAGACTGGCTCCACCGCTAGCAGCAAAGACGACTGTGTCATTGTCGTATTGGCTACCAACTGCCTCACCACGGCCACGAGGGAAGGGCAAACCCCAATTTGTATATAGATCCCCAGTGCTATCTAGGTGCTTATTATCAATAGAGGTAAATTTACAGGTAGCTATCCCAGTCTTGGGATCTGCATCTAAATAGTTTACTAAGTTTTCTAGCCACTTTTTATCAGCAACTGCGTCATTATTAAATAAGGCTACGTAGTTCGAGCCATTATTGATGGCTTTTTTAATCCCACTATTTACTCCTGAGGCAAACCCAAGGTTCTTTTCATGAAGAACAAGTTCAATATTCGGGTACTTATTGTGGAGTAGCTCCAATGAACCATCTTTTGAGCCGTTCTCGACGACAATAATATTTGTTGTGATTGATTGGCCCAGTAAAGAATCCAGGCAGTCCCCTAAAGACTCAACTCCGTTCCAGTTTGGTATAACAACAGTAGTTTTAGACATCGACTTAACCATCCTTTTCCCCTATAATACCCCATAACATATGTTTAAACGTATCTTTTCGAAACAGAACAGAGTATTGGTTGCCGAGCTAGTCAGGACTGATTTCAAGCTACGCTATCAAGGTTCAGTTTTAGGTTATGCTTGGTCATTATTGCGGCCGTTGCTTATATTCGTAATTTTATATATTGTTTTTGTGAAGTTTCTTAAAGTAGGCGCAGGTACTCCGCATTACGCACAATACCTATTATTTGGGATTGTTCTTTGGAACTTTTTTACCGAAATGACCATGCAAAGTCTTGGGTCTATTGTAGGTCGTGGTGACTTGATTCGTAAAATCAGAATTCCACGCTGGATTATTGTTATTAGTAGCAGTCTGTCGGCGCTAATTAATCTTTTTCTCAACCTTATCATAATTACCCTGTTTATGATTATTGGTCATGTTGAACCAAGCAGTAAAGTTTACTTACTTCCTCTCTTATTAGGAGAAGTTTATTTATTTGCACTAGGCGTTTCTTTTTTCCTATCAGCTGCGTTTGTAAAATACCGTGATGTTAGTTATATCTGGGAGGTTATTTTACAAGCAGGTTTCTATTTAACCCCAATATTATATCCACTATCACGAATCACTAATGTAACATTTCAAAAGCTAATGTTAATGAACCCCATGGCCCAAGCGCTTCAAGATGCTCGCTATGTATTAATTACCAAAAAAACAATAATACCAAGCCATATATTTAATGGGGGTTGGTACGAATATATACCGTTGTTTATTGTCGTGATTGTACTAATCATAGGAGTGTCTTACTTTAGAAAAGAGTCAAAATTCTTTGCGGAGAACATTTAATTATGGATGATGGCTTTGCAATTAAAGTTGATCATGTTAGTAAGACATTTCGATTACCACTTGAAAAACAAACCTCTTTGAAAGGAGTGTTAATTAATTTCTTTCGTGGTGGAAAACGTAGATACATGAAACAGAAAGCACTTAACAATGTTTCTTTTGAAATAAAAAAAGGTGAGTTCTTTGGTATTGTTGGCCGTAACGGAAGCGGAAAAAGTACCATGCTCAAATTATTGGCTGGCATTTACTCACCCAGTGAAGGAGTAATTAAAATCAATGGAAAGTTGACGCCATTTATCGAGCTAGGCGTCGGCTTTAACCCAGAGCTTACGGGTCGCGAGAATGTATTTTTGAATGGAGCACTTCTCGGTTTTAATCGTAAAGAGATGCAGGCTATGTATGACGATATTGTTAGTTTCGCCGAGCTACATAAATTTATGGACCAAAAATTAAAGAATTATTCTTCCGGGATGCAGGTTAGACTAGCTTTCTCAATTGCTATACGGGCAAAGAGTGACATTCTACTAATTGACGAAGTGCTTGCGGTGGGAGATGTGGCCTTCCAAGAAAAATGTTTTGATGTATTCAGGACAATTAAGAGCGAAGGACGAACCGTTGTATTTGTCTCTCACGACCTTAATGGTCTCCAGGAGTTTTGTGATCGAGCAGTCCTCATAGACTATGGTGATCAGATTAATATCGGAAACACTGAGAATATTATTATGGAGTATGAGACACGAATGGCTAAGGATAACTCCAACGCGGCAGCCGCTCAATACGGCGATCGCCCCGGCTCCGGCAAATACATAGTTGAAAAAGTAGATGTTTCCGACGCGACCGGCAAACCTATTAATTCCATGAAAGTTGGAGATGAATTCACTGTTAGCGTTCAGTATAAACGAAATGAGCCCGTCGAAGAACTAATATGTGGCGTTAGTATAGTTGACGCAAACGGAATCAGCATAATTGGTCCGAATACTAAAGAGGCTGGTTTTAAACTGACTCGTAAGGATTTAGAAGCTTCAAATAAAATAGTTGCAAAATTTAATAACAACCCACTATCTCCAGGAATATATACAGTAACTGTCGGGCTTTTTAGTGAGAATGGTACCAGCCCTTACGATTATTTAACGTCTGCAACTTCTTTTAAGATTATTGGAAAGGCGAGACATGGAAAAGTTACAACTGAACCAAATTGGTCAATTAGTTAAACTTCCCAGAAGCTTAATTCATGAGGAACCAACGCATACATCGCGATATCTTATTATGGCCAACATTCTTTCGATGTTAGGCAACCCAAAGGATATGAAAATTTTAGATGTCGGGGGAAAGAAGGGGCTTCTAAGGAAGTTTCCTGGTTTTACGCCAACTATTATTGATATCGAGGATAGTGATGAGCCCGATTTCGTTAAGGGTAGTGCGCTTTCTATGCCGTTTAAAGATGGTCAATTTGATTATTCAATTAGCTGTGATGTGCTGGAGCATATTCCACATGCTGATCGAGAAAAGTTTGTTAACGAAATGTTACGAGTTAGCAACAAAGGAATAATAATCTGCGCACCATTCAATAGTGGAACTAATGAATTACTAGAGACAGAAATGAACAATTACTATCATCAACTTACTGGTCTTCAGCATCGTTGGCTAAGAGAACATATAGATAATGGACTGCCAAGCGAACAAGAAGTTGAGAGCCTATTACGAAAGCAAAAAATAAACTTTGTAAAATTCAGGCATTTTTCAGCAATTTGTTGGAGAGAAATAGTAAAACAACATTTGCTACACTCAGCATTTAGCGATAATAAGTTGCTCGAAGAATCTGTCTATAAAACCTATGAAAATTATTATAAAAATATGTGTAATGTGGATTTTTCTGAAGATGGATATAGAACTTTCTTTTGGATTAGCAAGGTTAGTAAGCCAGAAGTTGAGCTTCCGAAAAACGCGGCCGTCAATGAGGCAAAAGAAAAGTTTCTAGTTGAGAACAAGGATGTATTATTAAATCTTCTAGAGAATGAAATGAAGAATTTGCGAGTAATGCAGCATAAATCCCTAGAGGCTGACATTATTAAACAAGAGAATGTGGCACTGGTCGCGGAGCTACGTGAAATAAAGTCTAGCAAATCATGGCATGCCATCCAGAAGATAAACACGGCGCGATCAAAAATAAATTCAGCTACTTCATTTGGAAAGAAAGATTAAGTTAGATTATGTCATGCAAAAAGAAGTTAAGAAAAATATTTCCCCCCCATACCTTACGGAATCGTATAGCTAAGAAAATTGCTCGAAAACTTAGGCTATTACCCCCCCACCACGTAGATGTTAGATATCTCGAATGGATTGAAGGAGTGGAGCCACTTTGTTGGAGTCCGACAATTGACGATGGCTACATGCCACTAATTAGCATCGTTGTACCGGTGTTTAATGTCGAGGAAACCTTTTTAAGAGAAATGGTTTTCTCTGTAGTGAACCAGACTTATGGCAATTGGGAACTTATATTAATAAATGCCTCATCAAATAAAAAACGACGTGATTACACCGAATGGTGTGAAGGTATAGACGATAGGATAAAGGTAATCAGTATCAATAACCTTGGTATAGCCGGAAATACCAACGAAGGTATTAAGCAATGTCGAGGAGAATATGTTTCACTGCTCGACCACGATGATTTGCTAGCGCCCGGGGCACTAAATGAAGTTATAAGCGGCCTACAGCTAAATCCTAGGCCCCAGTTGATATATAGTGACGAAGATAAAATGAATGCAGTTACGGAACAAAGATTTGATCCTCACTTTAAGTCTGATTGGTCTCTGCACCTTATGAGGCAAGTAAATTACCTTAATCACCTAACTGTTATTGAAAAAAAACTTATTGATTCAATTGGTGGATATAGGATGGGATTTGATGGAGCGCAAGATTATGATTTTTATTTAAGGCTTATTGATAAAAAACCAGTAATCTACCATATTCCAAAAGTTCTTTATCATTGGCGTGCCGCCAAATCGTCAACTGCTGCCGACTTTTCAAATAAGAAAAATGTACTTGAAGCCGGGATTAGGGCGCTTAGCGATCACCTTAAACGCAATCAGCTAGAGGCAAGAGTTACGAGCCTGAAAGATCAACCCGGTTACTACGAAGTCAAATATTCTGCAAAATCAAAAGTTGCCATAGTAATTATGCCAAGCCATTCGGCAAACTATTATGCCGAATATGTTCGTTTATTTGTAAAAACTCAGCTAAAGTCGATAGGTAGTGACGTAGAAATATATTCAAATAATTTAAAAGCAAATACGGCTTATCTAACGAAGCACAAAATGAATCTTAGTAATATTGTGAGTGATAATTCTACAGACTATGTTAAGTCCGTACTGAAAAAGAGTCAGGCCGAGACTTTTATTTTTATCGATGCAGCAATATTGCCGAAAGGCAAGAATTGGATGAATGATATTGCCGGGATGAGTCAACAGTGTGATGACATAGCTATAGTCTCGCCCATTCTAGTAGATGAATCCACTGATGCGATTATCGACGCGGGCTATTTGCGACAAGGTAAGGAGCTCATCCCGCTATTTAAAGGCTATCCCATTAAATCCCACTCCCCATTTGGGAGTGCATTATTCACAAGAAGCGTTGACCAGGTTAGCGGAAGAGTCATGGTAGCTTCGAGAAGTGTAGTTGAAAAATATATACTACCAAATAAATTCAATACTTCTTTAATATGTGACAATATCTTGAAGGATAATTTAAAAATTATTATACGTACCCAGTCAGTCTTTAATTATTTTGGCGATATGCATTATAAAACCGTGAAGTCTCCCAGCTTTAGTCCGTCATTAACTGGAGTAAGATATGAAATCGGTCTCCCTAGCGTAATAAGGGTGCCTAAATCCGGAGAAGATAATGCATAATAAGATGCCTAAAGTTGCCTTTATTATTGTTTGCTGGAATAACAAAGATTTACTAAAAGAGTGCCTAGATTCAATTCGTGACCAAACCTATAATAATTATTCCATCATATTGGTTGATAATGGGTCGGCAGATGATTCCGTTGCGTTTGTGTCATCCTATATGCCCTCAGTTAATATAATTGAGGCAAAGAAAAATCTTGGGTTTGCGAAAGGTAATAATTTGGGTATCGAAGCAGCATTAGCTGATAAAGACGTTCAGTATGTGGCTTTATTAAATACTGATGCCCGCATATCTAAAGATTGGTTGAAACAGTTAGTCGAATTTGCCGCAATTAAACCAAGGGCTGCTTGCCTTCAGGGAACAACGCTAGATTATTATAACCATGACATTATTGACTCAACTCATATATTTATCGCTCACAACGGCCAGGGAACACAGGGTAGTTGGCGCAATATTTGTGAGCATGAATTTGGCCCAAAAAAAGTATTTGGAGTTAATGCCGCTGCCTGTATTATCACCAGAAGATTTATTGATTACCAGCCCTTTAAAGGAAAGCTATTTGATGAAACTATGTTTATGTATCTCGAAGACGTAGATTTAGCTGCCAGAGTTACGGTCATGGGTTGGGATAATTATTTGGTTCCTGGTGCGCGTGCTTATCATATGGGTTCAGCTAGCTCTGGTAAAAATCCAGGTTTTTCTTTGTATATGACTTTTAGAAATAACTCAGGCCTCCTTTTTAAGAATTTGCCTATGTTAATGATATTAAAACTCTTGCCGAAACTTATTCGGGGAGATATTGACACCGTTAAAGCTTTGCGTGTGCAGGGGAAAGATTATGCTGTCAGGAAAGTGGTAAACGGAAGACTTATAGGGATAATACGACTCCCACTTTTTATTGTTAAACGATACAGGGTTCGAAAAGTCACGAATATACCAAAAGAATATCTATGGCGACTTATGGATAGAGGATACTAAGCCTTTCATATCAACTACCTTCTTTGTCTTAAGAAAAATTACAGAGATGGTATGGGCGCACCGTACGGAATTGAATCAATAAGTTTAATAGATACCGTAAAACTAGGTGAATAGAGTCCAAGATATGTCTTTAGGTTTGGTATGCCAGCAATTTGCCCATTATTAATTCCATATATTCCTGGCGCACCGGTTGTAATAGAATTGGTTGTCGGTACACCGATACTGAGTAAACTCAAGAAGTTTGTGGATAATACGGTAGGTGTAATTGGACTAGTTGTACCAAGCCAAGTTGGCAACAGAGAACTACTGATGGCATGCTTCTGCCCGCTATCCAGAACATAAACCGTTCCAGACGTTGCGTCCTGTGCTAAGTATCCTTGCCAAACAGATCCTAAGTTGGCATTTATGTAGCTTATATTTACAGTTGGAATATTCTGATTAACATATCCTGCATTGAACAGATCATTTAACGTTGATATGGGTAAGAATTTTCCAGAATCAACAAGTAATATTTCTCCATTAGTGGGGTCTGATGGTCTGGCAAATTGCGTCAGAGCTCCATTATAGTTAAGAGTGCTTAGGAAATATGTTGAATGCGAAGCCAATTGACCCGTCATGCCCCATAACTGTGCGATAGTAGAACTTGTTGTTGAGTAGTAATTTCCACCATCTGTAAAAATATAATTATTTCCAACCATAAACGAAGTAGTCATAGATCCGTTTAGAATATAGTTTGCCAAGAATTGAGACGAAACTGGAGTGAAAGCTGTAGCACCGATGCTTGTTGCTACCGTTCCACTAACTGTGTATGCATACTTTCCGTCAACCAAATAATTGACTCCACCACCACTCACATATTGACTGATCGGACTTCCGGTGGGGATAGCGTTGACATCTGCAGGGGCTAGTTCACAAACGTTACTTGTGTTATTTTGGAGCATCCCTAACATATTTAGTGATGCTATCCCTCGTTTCACTCCATTATCTAGAATATATATACCAGGCGAACCTACAGCCTGTACAAACCCCTGAGAACAACTCGCAGTACCATTACTAGTCCCTAAGACACTTATCCCGGCTGGGCTGATGGCGAATCCATATTGACTGTCGTTAAACGGTGCCGTGAGTGTATATGTTCCATTATTTACATAATATTGTTGAGTTGGATTTGAGCTATTGTATGCGAATCTAGTCAGAATGGTTTGTCCGTCTGGTATTTCAGCCAACTCGGCATTACTAAACGATGTAATATTAGCAGACCCCGACGGTGTATAGGATGCCAGTAACCCAAGTGACGCAATTCCGTGCTTGGCCCCCCCGTCAACTAAATAAATTGTTCCGGTTGTACCCATTACAAATTGTGATGCCGATCCGCCACTAGGCAATATGTTAGCTAGCGCGGTACTGATTGTTGCTAGTGAGTTGCGCGGATACATAGTTGATAAATTCGCATTAAGGCTTAATATTTTACCCGAATCTAGAACATACTGTGCCGACGCGGTTTGTGCTTGGTTTGAAAATATCCCACTCCCGGGCGTTAGGTCACCAAGTAGTGAGCTACTAATACTAACCGTTGGCGTAGATCCAGCCCAACTCGCTAAGTTAGCAGGATTAGAAAATAGTCTACTACTACCGCCATCTATCATAAATACACCATTGACCCCGGGGGAAGTCACAAAATCCGATAGTGTTCCAAGCCGAGTCGTGTATGCAACTAAATCAGTACCAATCGGTGGCGCAGTAGATGGATTGTATCCCCAATCCGTTACCATATTAGGCAGTGCATCAAAAGTACCTCCATTGTCTGCCAATAAATACAATGAGCTGTTATATGGATTTTGTACCACCCTAGTCAGCGTAGGCATTGACGGAATTGCGGCCAGTGACGCATCATCTAAGGTTGCAATAGGTAATGAGCCTAGACCCCATGCGCTTAGGACATCCGGCGTTGGGATACCTTGTTTTTCACCATTGTAAAATGCATATACTGTATTCGTGGATGTCCCTTTGATAAGCCCAACTCCACCTACAGTTGAACCGAACCAATTATTAAAGTAAGTCCAGAAATTTCGATTGCCATAAGAGCTACAACTATCACCAGTACCGTAAAGGTTGCTCAAGGCAGCAGTATCAGGCTGGTAGGGGGTGTAATCATATAATGCCGCTGTACTACTCGATAATATGGTCACATTAGAACTACCACAACTTGTACTGGGATTGTAGGCGACGTTATTAGCGGCTCCGGGTAAATAATTATAATTAGAAGGGTTGTTTAGGTATTGTCTAAACTGCCAAGCTGCGTTGTTAACCTGATTATCAAATCCTGCATATGCACTATTACAGCCACTGCTATCTGGGCAGGCGTAACCCGTAGCTTCGGTGTATTCACTGTCCCAAGGCCAGTTATCAAGCACCAGGCCTTGTTCTTTTTGCAGGAGTACCAATATAACCTCAGGATTTATTCCGTATTGAACGCCCGCGTTATATATTATTTGTGCCGCACTAATGGCGCCTGCAGGAATAGCCGCTCCGTCTAGATTATTTGCGTGAGTGGTAGGATTCTCATAATAGTTCTCCAGGCAAGTAAATGTAGTGTTCTCCCCCTTAGATGCTGAATACTGTGCACGGGTAGTTGTGCCGCTATATATTTGACTCCCAGCAGTATCACATACTGGCACCTTAGCATTTAGAAAATTCTGAATATCGGAAACTGTCATTATTGACGTATTGGTGAATATAGAGTCGTCAACAATGAGGCCGGCCTGCCAATCACTACCACTCAATGCTGATACGCTCGAATTGATCAGTAGACTTATTGACGTAAGGCTTGCGGTTACAGAAAAAATAATAACAAGAGATCCTATTGTCAGGCGTTTGAAATAATTAAGTAACATTGACTTGTGCCTTCGCCTGATTTGAAATATTAGATCCACTAGATACGGTGACTGTCATATCCCAGAGACCCGTTGAAGGGAAGGAGCTGGCTGGGATATTGGCACTATCACAAGTTGAATAAGTCGCCTCTTCTGTCACTTGAAACGTTTGTGAGAAAGTTGACGTTCCTTGGGTAAAGGTTACATTGCAAATACCGGTTGTAGCCCCATTAATTACAGTTCTGAGCTGGATATCATCTCCGGGTCCAGGCTGAGATAATCTAGAGATACTTAGCGAAATAGTAGGGGTAGACGAGCTACTACTATTTTGATTAACAGTATTATTAATGATAGCTTGCTTTGTTTGATTTTGAAGAGTTTCTTCGGCAGGGGTTGGAGGACTATAATTAATTGTCCCAGTGGGCTTGATCGTAGACGTACCAGAACTTTTCGCGCCGGAATGATTAATCAATATATATACAGCTATACCCAATAATATTATTAGTAGTAAACCGGAAATAATTTTCTTAAATTTCTTTTTTGGCATGTTTTTATTTTAACAATTATCCACACCCGATTATACTCTTTTTTATCTATTAATTACAATATTGCCAATGCGCTTAATCATATTTTAATAATTACTATAAAATTCAATGTATTTGTAATTATATTTATAGGTTTAGGTCTCGCGCTGTATTATAATGAATTGAATTATTGAGTCGGATAAAAACTAGGGAACTAATGCAAAAAATTACAAAACATTCTTTGTCTAAAAATTTACGTTACTCATCTATAAAGCATTATTTTAAAGATTTCTTTGATCAACCAGAGAAGGTTTTCTTATTACTTGCTGCCATATTTGGCCTAGCGATGGTATTCTCAATGCCAATTTTTATGACTCCTGACGAAACTGTGCATTTTGATAGAGCCTACCAGGTTGGTGAAGGGCAAATGTTAAGTGAAACTAAAAATGGCGAGACGGGCGGAATTGTCCCCTATGTACCTTCTATTAGTACGGTAAATGGTAGTCAAATACCTCCAATTCCAAGGCATCAATACTTTACTAAAGTTGCACCATCGGATATAAAATTTGAAGCATTTCCGGCGTCTGCTGTGTATAGCCCAGTTGGTTATATTCCACAAGCAGTAGGTATTGATCTAGGTCGCATAATATACCCATCTTTGGGTGTCATGGTCATATTGGGCCGAATTTTTAACTTAATTGCTTATGTAGCTCTAATATATCTTGCCATTAAAATAGCGCCTAGAAAAAAGTGGGTATACGCCGTAGTTGGTCTTTTTCCCGTAGCGATTCAAGAAGCCGCATCCCTCTCAACTGATGTTATGACAATAGGATTATCATTTATAACTATTGCATTTATACATAAGCTTTTCCTGCAGAAGGAGCCAATAAGAAGATATCAATATCTTTATATAGCACTTATTGGCCTAGGTCTCGGCCTGACTAAACAAACTTATATCGTCTTGTTGCTACCAATAATCTTTCTTCCTAAAAACGTTCTTACAGGTTTAAAGAAAAGAGCAATTCTAGTTGCTTGTGGTCTTGGTATTAGTATATTCGTAGCTGCTTCGTGGTATCTCGTCATAAAGTACCAACACTACGTAACTTATTCAAAAGTACTTGGTGTTGGTGATGTAAATCAAGTTGCACAACTAAAATATATCCTTGAGCACCCACTAACGTTTGCCAAAACATTATACCGAACTTTTATATTCCAAGGTTTTAAAAATCCAGATCTACCAGACTTCTACTGGACATCCATGTATGGATATTTTTCTTGGTTTGCCTATGCACTACCAGCAGCATTCGTGAGCCTCGGCTACGCAGCCCTCCTGATTGCATTCTTATACAAAGGCAATTCTCTAAAGGATTTTAGTAGAGATAAAATGACAGCAATTGCATACTCTGCTACGTTCATTATTAGTATTTTAGCTATAGCCGTATCGCTATACATATTGTGGACCCCAGTTGGGTATTATCAAGTACTTGGTATACAGGGTAGATATTTTATACCGATCTTACCACTGTTAATTCCAATATTCGTCGTAATAGGGAAATGGGCGAAGATCACTTTTGACAAATCAAACCGCATGGGCATAATCGTTGCTGGCGTATCTGTAATTAATTTAACAGCGTCAATTTTGTTGACTCTAAAATACTTTCCCTAACAGAAGGTATTACCAAAAAATTAGACCTCGTCAGCTATGACAGTAAGGTTTCGGACAATATTATAATGATGATAAATGATATCTCGTTCTAGTAGCTTTTTCCGGTAATTCTATTTCTTGAGGTTAAGAAATACTAAACCGATAACTATCAGACCAATTCCAAAAATCTTTGTAGTTGTAAAAACTTCATGGAAAACAAAATACGAAGCGATGAATATTAGAATATATATGAAAGCGGCAGTTAGGGGAATAATATATCCCAAATCATATTTGGATATCAGATACATATAAACTACAAAGCTAATTCCATAGAGACCAATACCCAAGACGGTGTAGATGTTTATATTAAATTGTAATTTATGATCGATGAAGCTGAGTGGAGCACCCGCTTTACTGCCGTATTTTAGAGCTACCAAAGCTAATGTAGTAGCTAATATGTACAACGAAATAAGTATTTTTGACACTTTGGTATTATACAAAAAATCACCATAAACATGAAGCCGTATAAAATATTTTCAAGTATGACGTTTAATAAATAAATACAATTTAATGTAATTATGTTTTGAAAATATCTAATTCTTTTAACATTTTTGATTAAGTTGAGGCCAAAACAAATTCCTTGAGTAAGTCGACTATAGTGTATATTATAGGAGTAAAGGGGATAATTTATGATACAAATCGCATCACCAATTATTGGGGACGAAGAGATTGAAGCCGTAAATAATGTACTTTCTAGTGGCATGTTAGCTCAAGGCCCCAAAGTATCCGAACTAGAAGAGTCATTTGCGAGGTATTGTGGTACTAAATTTGCAGTGGCAGTAAATAGCGGAACCGCAGCTATACATGCGGCATTATTCGCAGCCGGTGTCGGGCCTGGTGATGAAGTAATTACGACCCCGTTTAGTTTTATAGCTACCATAAATCCAATACTATTCTTGGGCGCAAAACCAGTTCTAGTTGATATTGATCCTGGAACTTATAATATAGACGTCGAGAAGGTCAGAGGTGCTATCACTAATAAGACAAAAGTCATACTACCTGTTCACCTATATGGACAACCCTGTGACTTTAATGAACTACAAGCTTTAGCTGACGAGCACGGAATAATAATAATTGAAGATGCATGTCAGGCTGTGGGAGCCAACTATGGAGATAAAAAAGCTGGAAGTCTTGGTAATCTAGGCTGCTTCTCATTATATGCAACAAAGAACATTATGTGTGGTGAGGGCGGCGTTGTGACTACAGATGACGAAAAACAAGCGACTATCATGAAGAGTTTTCGGCAACATGGCATGGTTGGGCCTTATGAGTATGCTGGGATTGGCTATAACTATCGCATGACAGATCTGCATGCTGCAATAGCAGTTGCCCAGCTAGGTAAGGTTGATGATTTCAGCTTGGCTCGTCAAAACAACGCTAAGATCTTGAGTGAAGGCTTGGCTAACATCAAGGGGCTTGAATTACCATCAGTCAAGCAGGGTAGAACGCACGTATATCATCAATATACTGTCCGTATAACTCCAGAATTCTCTATTACTCGTGAGCAGCTTATGATCGCATTGAGGGAAAAAGAGATTGGCAGTGCAATATATTACCCAAAACCCTTGCATGCTTACTCGCATATTGCTAAACTCGGCTATCAAATTGGCGATTTTCCTAATGCTGAGGAAGCTGCAGAACAAGTCTTATCTCTACCGGTTCATCCAAGAGTGAGCGCGGAAGATTTGACTAGTATTATAGAATCCATCAAGGACTTAAGTAATGCCAAATCATAAGATCCGTGTTGCCGTTATTGGTGGAGGCAACATGGGGAAGAATCACATGCGCAACTATTCGCTGCTACCCGGAGCAGATCTAGTAGCTTTGGCGGACATCAATCCAGCCACTAAGATTCTAGCTGATGAATACGGTGCCCAGTATTTTACTGATTACCAGAAAATGCTGAGTGAGACCAAGCCTGAGGCAGTTTCAATCGTAGTACCGACTACTTTTCATGCCGAGGTCGCTGAATATGCCATGAAACGTGGCATTCATGTGCTGCTTGAAAAACCTATTGCAAGCACGGTCAAGGAAGCTGATGAATTGATTAAATTAGCTGAAAAAAATAGTATTATTTTTACGGTTGGGCACATTGAACGCTACAATCCAATTATTATTAAACTAAAAACAATGGTTGACGAGGGGAAAATTGGCAAAATAACATCAATAGTATGTAAGCGTGTCGGAGGATTTCCCGCTATAGAACCTAAGACAGATGTAATTATTGATCTTGCAGTGCACGATATAGATATAATAAGTTTTCTACTTGGTAAACAGCCAACAAAAATTTTTAGTCACGGCTCTCGTACGCATCATACAAAACAAATCGATTCGGCTGAAATACTTATGGATTATGGAGGTGCATCTGGTTTTATACAGGCTAATTGGTTGACACCCGTAAAGATACGTACCATATCTCTTACTGGATCCACGGGTTATTTAGAGGGTAATTATATTACCCAAGAGCTGGAGTACTATAAGCACAATATGATAAAGACACCCAATAAAGGTTTTTCTAATTTCGTTACAAATATGGGTGAACCAAAAAAGGAAGTCATTAAAGTTGATTTTGAAGAACCTCTTGCTGTAGAGTTGAAAGCTTTTCTAGCTAGAATCAATGGCGATAAACAATCTCATTTGGTTAATCCTAGGGATGCCCGCGAAGCACTACGCTTAGCATTAGAGGCAGTTAAAAAATACGAATGATTATTATAATAAGGGAGGACACATGAAACGTATATTGGTAACGGGAGCTGGGGGTTCGCCAGCAGTAAACTTCACTAGGTCTTTGCGTAAAGCACCAGAAGAATTTTACATAGTTGGAACAGACGCGGACAAATATTATCTTCAAAGGGCTGAAACAGATGCTCGCTATCTTGTCCCGTTCGCTAAAGACCCCTCGTATATTGATGTGTTGAACTATATTATCGACAAAGAAAAGATTGAATTTGTTCACGCTCAGAATGATACAGAGGTAAATTTCTTATCTGAAAATCGTGAGAAGCTAAAGGCAAAAACCTTCTTTCCCGACAAAGAAACTGTAAGAATCTGCCAAGATAAATTTCTATCATTCGAGAAATGGCAATCCGCTGGTATTAAAGTTCCTAAGACAGTTATTATCACGGATAAAGAACAGCTTGAACAGGCGTTTGAGGATTTTGGCGGAAAGATGTGGGTACGGGCAACATCAGGAGCTGGAGGCCGAGGTGCTTTGCCAGTTTCGGATATGCAGACGGCAATTAACTGGCTTGATTTTCAAAAAGGCTGGGATGGCACATTCACGGCTGCCGAACTACTCCGTGACGACACGACAACATGGATGTCAATATGGCATGATGGAGAGTTAGTTTTAGCGCAGGGTAGACGTCGACTTTACTGGGAGCTTAGTAAGATTTCACCTTCAGGTGTGACCGGTGCCACTGGTGGCGGAGAGACTGTTAGTGACCCAATATTGGATGAGATTGCTCAAAAAACAGTCCTCGCTATTGATCCCAAACCATCAGGACTGTTTGGGGTTGATCTTGCGTATGACCAAAATGGCGTTCCAAACCCTACTGAGATTAATATTGGCAGATTTTTTACGACCCATCAGTTTTTTACTGAGCTGGGGGTAAATATGCCGTATACTTTTGTAAAACTTGCTTATGGCGAAGAACCGCCAAAGTTTGAAAAGAAAGTTAATCCTGCAAAAGACAATATGATATGGATCCGTGGTATGGATTTTGAACCAGTTCTGGTCTCACGCGACCAGGTGGAGTCGGAAGTTACTAAACTCGAAAAGCTGAAGAAGGCGCTACATCAGTAATGCAAATACTCATCACTGGTGCTAGTGGATTCCTGGGAGAGACCCTTACTAATCGTCTGATCCGGGCGGGCCATAGCATTGTAGTGATAGGCAGATCGGATCTCGGCAAACAAGATCGAGATGATTGTTCATATGTACAAGCAGACATAACGGCTATAGAGACCCTTAGGGGCGTCCACAAGGCATTTCCTTCTATAGATGCTATAGTTCACTTGGCTGCGTTAGTTCCTAAAAACAAGGACGAAGACCAAGCCTTACCAATGTTCGAAACAAATACTAAAGGAACGATTAATTTGTTGGACGTTTTCGGGAAAACTTTAAAAAACTTTGTCTATGCTAGTACTGCAGAAGTCTATGGGCTACCAATTACTGACAAGCCAATAATTGAAGATGCATTACTAAAACCACTATCCTACTACGGCGCCTCCAAGCTTGCAGGTGAGTTATTCTGTTCGGTCTACGCGGAGCGTAATAGCCTGCCAATTTCTATATTACGCTTTACTGTTCTCTATGGGCCCGGTGATAATATCAACCGCGCAGTGCCCAATTTTATAAAAAAGGCATTAGCCGGCGATAATCTAGACATATATGGCGGCGAGGAGTTGAGGGATTATCTCCACGTGACGGATGCTGCCGAGGCTCTATATCTAGCTGTAACAAAGTCTCCGAATGGGATATTCAATATAGGCACTGGCAAAGGCATATCAATTAAGGATACAGCGGGTTCAATTATTCAATCTGTTAATCCAAGATTATCAATGAATATCCTGGCTCGTGAAAAATCGGCTTCAGATATCGTCCTTAATGTAGACAAAGCGACGCGTAAAATGAAATTTAAGCCTGCACATGTTTTTCCAGACCTAATTGAAGAGCAAATTGAATGGCACAGACTCAACTAAAAATATTTTTTGATCTAGATGGCACGTTAATAGACGTTTCAGTGCGTCATTACAAAGTGTACTATAAATCAGTAATCGCGCATGATGGGACGCCCATGCCGCAAGCCGCTTATTGGGATTTAAAACGACAAAAAATAGGTTGGCAAGAAATACTCTTAAAGAGTGGTCTATCGCCCGACCTTGAGCCTGATTTTTTAGACTCATTTATTTCTAAGATTGAAAGTACTGAATATCTTAAAATTGATACCCTTTTTGTCGATGCCATTTCGACGCTGCAAATAATATCAACACAACATGACTGCTACCTAGTCAGTTTGCGCCGCAGGCATCAAAATCTCATGAACGAATTGTCGTGGCTTGGTATAGATAAATACTTTAAAAAAATATTGACGGGGCATTCTGAAACTGACGGTTATGCTAAGAAGATTGAATTAATTTCAACAGTAATTGCAAAGGACGAAATAGCTTTGATTGTTGGAGATACTGAAGCAGACATAATTACTGGTAAAAAACTTGGCTTTAAAACTGTTGCAGTGCTATCCGGAATTCGTAATAGAGAAATACTTGCATTACTTAACCCGGATTTCATTATTCGTGATATAGGTAAGCTTAGCGATATCACCAAGAATCTGTAACATAGCTGATCATAATCTAATAACAGTAGCTAGTTTCTGCCCTCGTTATTAACATCCATTATTAAGGCCGTAAGAAGCATCTGAAACCCTAAGATGATTGGTAGTACAACTAGCATAATTGTACCTGATGTTGGAGAAAGATTATGCCACAGCTTCTCTATAATTAAAAACAACCCGAAAAGCCCGCCAACAATAAATAGGAAAAGCCCGCTTAGTAGGAAAAGTGCAATAGGATGAAAACCATACAATATATACCTGTAGTAAATACGTCGCCAAAATCCAAGCCACACGGCACGTAAATTACGTAGTACGGTTGGAACTAACTTTATAGTGGATGTTTCTTCACCATATATCGCCGGAACGGCATGATCCTTTATGCGCGCTCCGGCAATTGATAGGGCAGTAAGCATACTTGTTTCATAATCATAACGCGACTGAACGAATTCAAAATTAACTTTTTCTAGAATACTTCGCCGCAGAAACCCGCAACCGTTAGTGATGTCAGTAATGCTGTAATAACCTGTCGAGAATTTTGTAAGTAGAGAGATAAATATGTTACCAAATTGTCGATATTTAGGCATTTTCTGAAAGGCCTCTAGATGATAGAAACGACTAGCTTTGACATAGTCTAATTCTAGGTCTATGAAATCATCGAGCATAGGCTGAAGATATGAAGCGTCAAATTGTGCATCTCCGGCCACTATACCAATAGCTTCCGCATCAGTCTTGGACAAAACATATTTATAACCTCGCATCAATGTAAATCCAATACCACTATTTTTATCATTACTTAATACCGTAAGCTTATGGTATGGTTTTTTAAGCTTTTCTAGAATATCTAAAGTTTTGTCATTACTACAATCATTAACTACGATTACATAATCTATAAAATCTGGGAGTGTTTCAATGGTTTTGGTAATTAACTTCTCTTCATTATAAGCAGGTATTACCACAGCAACTTTTAAGTTTCGATACATCTTATTAAACCTACATCAATTATCTATACTTAACAAGTACTTGCCATAGCCACTCTTCTCGAGTGGCCTAGCTAGTGTTATTAGTTGTTGCTTATTAATGAACCCATTCCGGAAGGCGATCTCCTCAATACACCCTATTTTAAGACCTTGTCGATCTTCTATGACCTTAACGAATTGTGAAGCCTGATTCATACTCTCAAAAGTGCCAGTGTCCAACCAGGCCGTTCCACGGTCTAATAATAAGACTTTCAGCTTATCGGCTCGTAAATAAGCATTTTGAATTTCAGTAATTTCTATTTCACCGCGCGGACTTGGCTTGGCCTCGTTTGCATATTCAATTACGTGATTATCAAAAATATAAAGTCCTGGGATGGCGTAATTTGATTTTGGTTTTTCTGGCTTTTCCTCGATAGATAGCACCTTCATATCTTGATCAAATTCAACTATTCCATAACGCTCAGGATCGGCAACCTTCTGTCCAAAAATCACGCCACCATCTAGGTCTTTAATAGCTTCCTGCAAGTTGTCATCAAAATCACTACCATAGAAGATGTTGTCACCTAGAATCATAGCCACACTATCATTGCCAATGAAGTCAGCTCCAACTAAGAATGCATCTGCAAGTCCTCTTGGCTTGTCTTGAACCTTATACGTAAATTTGCAACCAATCCTAGACCCATCTCCTAATAACTGCTCGAAGCGTGGCAAGTCTTGGGGTGTTGAGATAATGAGAATCTCATTTATCCTGGCACTTAACAATGTGCTTAAGGGATAATATATCATTGGTTTATCATAAATCGGCATCAACTGTTTACTAATAGCCATTGTTATCGGGTACAGTCGTGTGCCGGAACCACCTGCAAGTATTATGCCTTTCATTATTTGACGTTCTCCTTTTGAATGTATAACTTTAGGTCATCTGTCCAATTATGTGAAACAAACCCCGTTTCATGAATCTTGTTTAACAATAGAGCGCTATTCAAGGGTCTTGGGGCAATACCTTCTTTATCTTTGTAATATTCCGGAGTGGTAGTGTCGTGTACTTCTAATTTAGCCCCTGTCTCATTAAAGATATATCTAGTAATATCAGCCCAACTCTTTATATCCCCATCATTACTAACGTTATAGACACCTGCAGCGGGTTCTGTTGTGAGTAAGTGGTCAATGGCTCTTACGAGTTCAGAAGTAAATGTTAGCCTGCCAACCTGATCCGAAACTATAGTTGGGCAAATACCTTTTTTCTCAAGATCAAGCATAGTTCGGACAAAATTTTTACCCTCGCCAATAACCCACGAAGTTCTTAAGATGTAGTACTTTGGCAATAGACTTACCGCAATATCTCCGGCTGATTTACTTTGCCCATAAACTGACAGGGGACTAAATGGTTCGTTTTCGCTGTGTTCAGGAGTTGTACCATCAAATACATAGTCAGTTGAAATATGGACGAATGTTAGATCATGGTTTATGGCTGCTTTGACAAGGTACCCTACAGCGGTGGCATTAACCTTCCAAGCGGCTTCACGACCGGATTGGGTCTCAGCTGCGTCAACATTCGTAAAAGCTGCTGCATTAAGAACAATCTTTGTGTTGCTCCAATCATAGTTCATAACTGATTCTGGGTCTGTTATGTCAAGCTCGTCGACATCGACAGCAACAGCATTAGGGTATTGCGCCTGTAAAGCTAATCCCAGTTGACCCTTGGCACCAATAATTAAAATGCTATCTTCGTTCATGAAACCTCCATTGGTTTAATTTTACTAAGTAGCGGGTGATTATGATCCCTTTCGGAAATTATCGCCGTATCTAGGTTAATTGGCCACTTCACGTCAATATCCGGGTCAGCCAGATTAACAAAGCTATATTTAGCGTAGTTGTCGGCGCTCCAGTGGTCGTTAACGCTATAAAGGTAATAAGTCTCTGGCTCGAGAGTCTGAAAAGAATTGGCTACACCTTCTGGTAAAAAAACGGTTGTATTGGAGTTAATTTCGACAGTCACAACCTTGCCAAAATTATCACCTTTCCTAAGATCAACATAAGCAGCAAAAACTTTGCCAGTGATAACGGAAATATATTTATCCCAAGGTTCAGCATGAAACCCACGTGTTACGCCTGCCTCCTTGTTATATGACAGGCTGTTCTGGACAACATTGAAGTTGTTAGGCAATTCTTGTTCGACTAGTTTGGCT